>Ga0114962_10002175_pt1 | contig 16568 bp, 25 predicted proteins | sample C_130820_MF_Meta_FD_87017 | JGI IMG/M metagenome (GOLD analysis project Ga0114962, IMG submission 87017) | Freshwater microbial communities from Lake Croche, Canada to study carbon cycling - C_130820_MF_MetaG | ecosystem: Environmental > Aquatic > Freshwater > Lake | place: Lake Croche, Canada...
CACCAAAAACCGCGCACTCGCCGCACACTTCGCATTCGTACCCGCGAGCATCCGGCTCCACCCCGTCCGCCTGTTCTCCACAAGCGGTACAGAACCCGATACATTCATCGGCCTCAACAGCCGCGATTACTTCGTCCAATGTGTACATTTCTACCTCCTAAAATAAGGGGGAAGCGCCCCCCCGTCGCACTCAGATAGTGACAGTCAATCGGTACGAAGTCAAGCGTACCTATTTTCCAGGTTTGTAGGCGGGTTTATTCCACGGTTTACCGCGCCCAAAAAAGAAACCTTGCGCGGGACAATTCTTTGATGCTGGCAGGTTGTCGTAGGTCATGGCCGGCGTAACGTATGCCGTTTTTACAATCTTGATCCGCTCTTCAACAAAGTCGAAGATATCCCCGTGCTGCATATCCTTATAGTACGTCCGCAAAAAATCCCGAACATCGAACCCGTCCACGTTCCCGTAGCCGTCATAGACTCCGGAGCGGGTTGTTCCATCCGGCAAAAAAACCGTGACATCGCACGGTTCGACGCAGTCGGCCGGTATGCTTTGGCCGGAAACAGCACATAAATTAGAAAAAAATCCCATGATCATGCCCCTTGTTTGATTAACGAATAATTGCCTTCAGTCATACCCGCCGGCCGGTTGTGCCGGTATATAAGCCGTCCCCTGCCTTTTTCCATGCATTCGAGCGCATCCTCAAAATGCTCGAAAGTGCCTATTAATCTGTGTCGGTTTGTTTCAACACGAAACTTTGGTGCCGTGTAACTATTCATCTCATGCCTCCTGAACAGTAAAGCGAAGAGAAAACCGAGCCACGGCCGCATCCCGTTGTGCCGGCGTGAGTGAAACGGATAGGGGCATGGAATCACCCCAAATTGAGCTGCGCCTTAACCCGACGACGAACCAATGACGGGAACCCCTTTCGAGCGTCACCGTGGTAACAATCCTCGAATATTTATAGGCATTAGGTACGCTTCCGCCGCTTTGAAAGGTTACACGCGCCCCCTGCCAATTTTTTATTTGGAGCAGACTGGCCATTTTTTTGTTGATATCCGGCAGTAGCCCCATGACCTGAGCAAGGCCGGCCGTATGCGCGTCAGCCTTGCAATTGACCGTGTCAAGCGCGGCCGCTAATTTTGATTCATCAGTAAGCTTGATTTTCATATTATTCCCCAAAAAGAATTGAAAAAAGTACATGCGCGGGTAACCCTGTTATTTCTAACAGGTCAGCCCACGTTAATTCACCCGTTTCAAACCGGTTTATAATTTCCGTTTCGCTCATGATGCTTTCGCTTTCTTGAACGCCTCGCGCCCGTCCAAAACCTGGAATCCAGGCGTTGCCCGTCCCTTGCTGATTTTGTCCCAGCATGGCGCGCACATTGCCAGTTCGGCGTCATTGTGGGTAATCATCACCCAGCGCCGGCAGTCGGCGATTGCGTCACATTGACCACAGAAAATTGACCGGCCGGCCGAATATTTCAGAAGGTTCCGATTGATGGTTTTTTGCATGATTGCCCCTTAGATTTTACGGATTGGGATAATGACGCGGCGCGCTACAGCGTCAACTTTTGCAGCACCCGCACCATGAGCGGGAAAACCGATAATGATGTGGCGGTCACCGTTGGCGCATAGTCCACAATCTACGCATTGAATATTTTCGTGCGTGATAGCGGGGCAGATAACGACAGGCCGGCCGGCCGGCGTTTTTGTGTTTGTCCGCTGGGTAGTAGGCAAAAGCACGGCAACCGGCAGGCCGGTATCGAACAGCGTATCAGCGTGACTCAGGTCATTAGCCGACAAATTGACCACAAAACCACCGATTGCGGCTTGATAAAGCGTATCAAGATTTTCGGCGGAAAGGGCGTGGTGGGTGTATGTAAAGCCCCTTTTCCCTGTATTCGCCGCCACTAGTCGGGCGGTTTTTTTCGGGTCAATACGCTTGCCCTTGCGCGGTAGGTCGCCAGCTTGGTTTGCGCGCCACAATTGCTCGTCAGGTAGTGCTGCTATTTGCTCACAATGGCCATTCCAGTCTGTCCCCCGCTCGCCTCGCGATACTTTGTCCCAATGCATGCTCAGGTGATAATCATCCGCCATACAGCCATTCTTTTTTAGCGGACAATCCCCGCAGGAATCGCGTTCTGTAGTCGATACAGGTATCGGGCCGGTTTTTGAATTCGACGATTTCAGCGTCAGGTGAGCGCGCATTATTTGCCCCACGGTATGGTTTCGCACAAGTGCGAAGCTAGGAAAATATACCCTTGCGCGGTCTCTCCCACATGCAGCGGATGCCAATATTCAAGGCCGATATCCTGCATCAGCTTACGGGCAGCGACTTCGTGCGCCTTCGAGCCGTGTAGCTCGTGCGGATACGGGATATAAACACGTTTAGTTGATACTGATGCGCTGATTCTCGAACCACTTGTGTCGGTCGAGCCGTGATACTTTGTTATGATTGCTTCCATGTTTAACCCCTCAGAATGATAGTGTTTGAAGAAAATTCCACGGTGACGCGCTCACTGGTAAAGGTAGAACGTATCAATTCGCCGGTAAGGTCAATAATCGGCCTCGCAGTCGTTCCGGATACCTTGCGGACGGGGACGCCTACTGATTCCACGGCAAAGGCCGTGAGGCGCATAAAACCGGCCGAATGCTCAAGGTGAAACCGGCGGCCGTGAGTGAATCCGTGGGCCGCAAGCTTTGCGCCTTCGAGCCAAATTCGGGACAATGGAATGCCTCTCGCAGTGCCGCGCTTGGTGCTATTCATGGTCGCGCCCCATTAGTCCGAGCGCGCAAAAAATCGCGCCAGTCAACATTAAACCGGCGCATTGCAGGTAATAACCGTCTATTGACCAAAAACAAAAAACAGCAAACAGCGTGGCAACGGCAGAGCCAAGAATTCTAATCATTTTTATTTCCTTTTCAGACAAGAATCACAATTGCAGGGAACAACATCAAGCCGCGCCGCTTTGCGAAGCTCGGTCATGGTGTCGTATCCGCGTGTGTGGACTAACTCGTTGGAGAATCTCCATCCCCAGTCAAGATTGAGGACGAAGCCATAATCACCATCAGGATCAACATCACGGGCAACATCAAGCTTGTATTTCATGCTCATTTTGTTTCGCCTTTGTAGTGCTGTTATTGTCCCAGGTATTGACAGTCAATGCAACATCAATCCAATAGCACCCTGTCACGGTGCTATCAAGTGACGCTAGATCGGGAGTCGCACGCTGTCGGAACCAGTCTCAAGCGCGATAATCTGCGCGCTCTCCGCTAGTGCTTCCGCATCGGTAACATCGCCATAGATGGCATAGACGCGGAATTCCGTGCCGAATTGCTTCCCTCTGAATTCGCGCTTAATGCCATCGCTAGCGGTAATTGATCTCGTATGCATGTTTGTAGGCTTCATTTTTGTAGGCTTCATTTTTGTAGTCCTTGTGAGTGATGAGCGCATAGGATATGGGGCTTATATATTGACTGTCAACTGTTTATTTGTACAGTAAGCACAAATAAATCTAAGTCATTGAAAAACCTGGAAATTGGCGTCATTGACTGTATGAACATACAGCGATAACATCGCGTAATGAGTACCGATAAAATACCTACGCGCCGGCTGTCTCGAAAACAAGTAGGCGAAGCTTTAAAGAGCATGCCTATGCAATCCGTCCTGATGGGAGGCAATAACAGTAAAGAGCGCACCCTTACGACTAAGCAATTGCGCTTTGCGGAGGCTCTTGCGCTCGGAGACACTAAAGCCGGAGCGTATCGCAAGGCGTACGCCAGCACCGGAAAACCTGTCACCCAGTCAATCGAAGGGCAAAGGCTAGCAGCAAGCCCAGCAATATCCCTTCAAGTCGAAGCGTTCAAGCTGGCTTTGGAGGCACAGCGATACGCAACCCCTGCGGCTTTGCGCGCCCTTGTCATCGAGCGCCTCACTGCCGCAGCCCTCAATCCGGAAAATAAAGCGGCACAACAGCTGCGCGCCCTCGAACTACTCGGCAAGGTAACGGAAGTGGCGGCATTCACTGAGCGGCGCGAGATCATCAAAAGCGAATCGCCGGCGGATGCACGGGACAAGCTTCTGCAATCGCTCCGAGCTGCCATCAGTACCGGTGATGGCGGAGCTTCCCTGCTAGCAGAGCTGTCTCGGCGTCCCAGCGTTACACTTGACGCCGATGTCTCGCATGTAGCGCATGATGCAGATGAGCCTGAGCCGGCCGGTGCCGACATTGCAATAGACGAGAGCGCGCCCCCACCCGCCCCCGCCCCCCAGCTTCCGGCCGGCCGCGACCCGCGCTCACTTGCTTAGTAATCCGCACCTGATGTCTAGCTATATCAATGTTACTTGTCCATCTGTATCAGCGTTACAGTATCAGCGTTACAGCATAATCTCAGAGTAACAGGGTGTTACACTGACCCCCCCCTATACAAAACAATGGGTTATGAAAAAATTTTGCACATAAAAAATTTGGACACAAAATGACACCTGCTCAGAAGCAGATATTTCTTGTAATAGATGAGTGGTGGAAGAGGTTTGGGTTTGGGCCATCTATTGATGATGTGATGGAATTTACTGGTGAGAAGGGTAGGGGGAATGTATCTAGGAAGATGTGGGTGCTTGTAGATCTTGGGGTGTGTAAGGGAGTTAGAAGAAGGGCTAGGTCTATTAGACCCTCTGGGTTGCGGGTGAGAACCATTGAGTAATGAGCTATTTGACCTATTGAAGTCTTTACCGCCTGAAGAGTTGGTAAAGGTTATAGATAGTCTACCTGCGGGTCAGAGAGATCATTTGCTTGTTATGGCAGAGGGTTATGCTCAGTCTATTGAGAGAGAGCGCGGTCAGAATGATTTTATGGCTTATGTCAGGTCTATGTGGCCATCGTTTATTCATGGTAGACATCATGAGGTCATGGCTAAGAAGTTTGAAGAGATAGCTTCTGGTAAGTTAAAGAGACTGATTATCAACATGCCGCCTCGGCATACCAAGTCTGAGTTTGCCTCGTATCTGTTACCCAGTTGGTTTTTGGGTAAGTTTCCTGAAAAGAAGATAATCCAAGCTTCTAATACGTCAGATCTGGCGGTTGGGTTTGGACGAAAGGTAAGAAACTTGGTAGGGGGTGAGGTCTATTCCAAGATCTTTCCCAATGTATCACTGAGACACGACTCCAAAGCAGCCGGTCGGTGGTCTACCAATATGGATGGGGAGTACTTTGCTATTGGGGTAGATGGGACTGTTACTGGTAAAGGTGCGGATCTACTGATTATTGATGATCCGCATTCTGAACAAGAAGCTAAACTGGCGGAGTCTAATCCGGCTGTTTATGATTCAGTGTATGAGTGGTTTACATCTGGGCCTAGACAACGATTACAGCCTGGTGGTGCTATTGTTATAGTGATGACTAGGTGGTCGAAGAGAGATCTGACTGCTCAAGTATTGAAAGCGGCCGCGCAACGAGGTGGGGAAGAATGGGAGGTTATTGAATTCCCGGCTATTCTTCCTTCAGGTAAGCCTTTGTGGCCTGAATTCTGGTCGTTTGAGGAATTAGAAGCCCTTAGAACCGAACTATCCAATAGTAAATGGCAAGCTCAGTACCAGCAAAATCCAACCTCTGATTCGTCAGCTCTTATAAAAAGAGAGTGGTGGAGGATCTGGGAGACCGATACGGCTCCTCAGTGTTCATTTATTCTAATGGCATGGGACACGGCTTTTGAGAAAAGTAACAGGGCGGACTATTCAGCTTGTACTGTATGGGGGGTATTTACCACAACAAATGATAATGACAAACCAATAGAAAACATTATCTTGTTGAACGCAGTCAGGGATAGAGTTGAATTTCCTGAATTGAAACGTATGGTTATGGATCAGTATAGAGAATGGAAGCCAGATTCAATCATTATTGAAAAGAAAGCTTCTGGCGCGCCGCTTATTTATGAACTAAGAGCAATGGGTATACCCGTTCAAGAATTTACCCCAACAAAAGGTAATGACAAGATTATTAGATTAAATGCGGTAGCTGATCTATTTGCATCAGGAAGAGTTTGGGCACCCAATATGAACTGGGCGGAAGAAGTTATTGATGAAGTAGCTTCTTTCCCGGCCGGCGATCACGATGACTATGTTGATACAGTATCAATGGGACTGATGCGATTCAGAAAAGGCGGATTTATTACTACCGACATGGATGAAGAAGAACCTAAACGGGACTTCAAATTAAAGCACGTTTATTACTAAGGATTAAATATGAATATTGATAAAGGATTGTACGAACTACCCAAAGGTTTGGAAGCATTAGCTCAACCTGATTTGGAAATTGAAATTGTCAATCCTGAGTCAGTAACCATTACTGAGAAAGTGGAAACTCTTGAAGACTTTGGAGATAACCTAGCCGAAGAAATGGGAGAAAGAGAACTATCTCTTCTGGCTACAGATCTTATAGGAGATTATGAGAGTGATGTCTCATCCAGAAAAGAATGGCTGGATACTTATGTCAAAGGATTAAAGCTTCTTGGTTTGAAGTACGAAGAACGATCAGAACCTTGGCCTGGGGCTTGTGGTGTGTTTCACCCTCTTTTAATGGAATCGGCAGTTAAGTTCCAATCAGAAACCATTATGGAAACCTTTCCTCCGTTGGGGCCGGTGAAAACAACCATTATTGGAAAAGAAACCAAAGAGAAGAAAGAAGCTGCCGTTCGTGTTGCAGATGACATGAACTATGAATTGACCGAAGTCATGACAGAGTACAGACCTGAACATGAGAGGCTTTTGATCTCCATGTGCTTGTCTGGCAATGCTTTTAAGAAGATTTACTTTGATCCTTCTATTGAAAGAGCGGCCGCTCCTTTTATTCCTGCTGAAGATATTGTTGTTCCATATGGAGCAATGAGCCTTGATTCAGCAGAGCGTGTTACTCATAGAATGAGAAAGACAGAAAACGAATTACGAAAACTTCAAGTAGCTGGCTTTTATAGAGATATTGATCTTGGCAGTCCATCTACGGTAATGGATGAGATTGAAAAACAAAAAGCCAAAGAGTCCGGGTTTAACGCCTCAGTTGATGACCGATATCAATTCCTTGAAATGCATGTCAATCTTGACTTGCCTGGATATGAAGATCTTGATGAGGATGGAGACCCAACTGGTATTGCTCTTCCTTACGTTGTGACTATTGAAAAAGGCACTACCACTGTTTTGGCCATTAGAAGAAACTGGCTAGAAGAAGATAAGAAAAAACAAAAACGTCAACATTTTGTTCATTATGGCTACATCCCAGGTTTTGGATTTTATTACTTTGGGTTGATCCATTTGATTGGCGGACACGCCCAAGCAGCTACCTCACTGATGAGGCAGTTGGTTGATGCAGGAACATTATCCAATCTTCCCGGCGGTTTAAAGGCTAGAGGACTTAGGATTAAAGGTGATGACACTCCAATTGCTCCCGGCGAGTTTAGAGATGTAGACCTTCCATCTGGGGCTATTCGGGACAATATTCTCCCTCTTCCTTACAAGGAACCCAGTCAGGTTCTATCTGCGTTAATGGATAAGATTGTTGCAGATGGCCAAAGGTTTGCAGCTACGGGTGATTTGAAGATTGCAGATATGTCTTCTCAATCTCCAGTAGGAACAACGCTGGCTATTCTTGAGAGAATTCTCAAAGTAATGTCTGCCGTTCAGGCAAGAATTCACTATGCCATGAAGCAGGAATTCAAACTGCTTGCCACGATTATAAGGGATAACACTCCTGCCGAATATTCATACGAACCCGAAGTAGGTAGCAGAAAAGCCAAACAATCTGATTATGATTTGGTATCAGTTATACCCGTATCAGATCCTAACGCTTCTACGATGAGCCAACGGGTAGTTCAGTTCCAAGCTGTCCTACAGTTGTCGGCCGGGTCTCCCCAAATCTATGACCTTCCTTATCTTCACCGTCAGATGATTGAAACACTTGGCGTTAAAAATGCAGAGAAGATTGTTCCAATTGAAGATGACATGTCTCCAGTTGACCCTGTTACTGAAAATATGAACTTGATGAGAGGCAAACCAGTTAAAGCTTTTATGATTCAAAACCATGAGGCTCATTTGGGTGTGCATATGGCTGCTATGAAAGACCCAAAACTAGCCGCTGTAATGGGTCAAAACCCACAAGCTCAAGCCATCATGGCATCAGCCCAAGCTCACATTATGGAACATGTGGCATTCCAATACAGAAGAGAGATAGAAGCTTTGCTTGGAGCGGCTCTTCCTCCCATGAAAGAAGGAGAAGATAAGAAAGAACTGCCTCCTGAGATGGAAGCTCAACTGGCTCAATTGTCTGCTATGGCTGCAACAAAACTGCTTGAAAAGAACACGGCCGAATCTCAACAACAGCAGATTCAACAACAGCAGCAAGATCCTCTTATCCAAATGCAGAAACAAGAATTGGAAATCAAACAACAAGATTCTCAATCTAAAGCTCAAATTGCTCAAGCGGAACAGCAGCGTAAAACGCAAAAAGACCAAGTTGATGCCCAGGCTAAATCAGAAGATCTTCGCCTTCGTGAAGAAGCAATGAGATTGAAGAGTGAGTATGACGGCCAAAAATTAGGAATTGAAATGCAAAAAGATCACGACCAGTTTGAGCATCAAAAAGAACTAGATGGAAACAGAATGGGAATTGAACTTTCTAGGACAAGCCGATAATGATTTATCCGCTGGATTATCTTTCTGACAAGATTGATGAAGAGCGCAAATCGATAGAACTGCACCTCGCTAGGGGTGCTGCATCTTCATTTGAAGAGTACCAAAAACTTTGCGGTGTTATTCAAGGGCTGGACACTGTAAAGCAAATTATCACAGACCTTGCACAACGTATGGAGAGTAACGATGAGTGAGATTCTGATTGGGGCAGATGCTACGCCCTTGCCTGAAACTGCGGAAAAAAAAGCAAAACAGATACCGGAGCCTTGTGGGTTTCATATGCTGTGCATGGTTCCTGAAGTAGAAGACAAATTTGATAGTGGAATTATCAAAGCCGATACCACTCTTTTTGCAGAGGAAAGGCTTACTACTGTTCTATTTGTCATGAAACTAGGGCCGGATGCTTACAAAGACCAATCCAAGTTTCCTACTGGAGCTTGGTGCAAAGAGGGTGATTTTGTTCTGGTTCGTCCGCACTCAGGGTCACGCTTGAAGATTCATGGGCGTGAATTTCGCCTCATTAACGATGATACCGTCGAGGGAGTTGTTGAAGATCCTCGCGGAATATCACGCGCATAGGGGTAGATCATGGCTGATAACTATAAATTTCCAGATGAAGTAGAAGAAAGAAATCCAATTGGCGGCACTAATTTGGAAATTGAAATTATTGACGATACCCCGCCAGAAGATAAGGGTCGAGAAGCTCTTCCGCAGGATATTGTGGATGAATTGGAAAAAGATGACCTTCACGAATATTCGGAAAAGGTAAAAAAGCGTCTTGGTCAGCTTAAAAAAGTCTGGCACGACGAACGAAGAGCCAAAGAAGTTTCAACCCGTGAAAAAGATGAGGCATTGCGGGTAGCACAGTCAATTTTTGAGGAAAATAAACATCTAAAACAACGACTTGGACATGGAGAAAAGATAATTGCCGATGGCATGACAAAAGAGGCCACTTCCGAGCTGGCATTGGCCAAAGAAAGCCTGAAACAAGCCTACGATTCAGGGGATGGATCTCTGATTGCTGATGCTCAAGAGGCTTTGACTGACGCAAAGTTGAAAATTCGTGATGTAAAATCATATGAAGAATCTTTACAATCAAATCAGAACGGTGTAAAAGTCCAATCAGAACAAGCTCCAGTAGACCAAAAGGCAGAAGCGTGGAGTCAGCAGAACAAGTGGTTTGGCTCTGATGACGAGATGACTGCTTTGGCTCTGGGCTTGCATGAAAAACTTGTTAAATCTGGCGTTGATCCAAGTAGTGACGATTACTACCGCCGAGTTGACGAAACAATGAGAAAGCGATTCCCGGAAAACTTCCAGGATGAGCAAACGATTGAGACTGAAAAACCAGTCCAACGCAAAGCAGCAAATGTAGTTGCTCCCGCCACGCGAAGCACCGCGCCAACAAAAGTGCGACTAACAAACACGCAACTGGCTCTTGCCAAGAAACTTGGCGTATCGCCAGAAGTGTATGCAAAAGAAGTAATTAAACTGGGGAACTACAATGGCTGAACGTCAAAATCGTGAGTTAGAGGGTAGGGAGTCCACTCAACGCGCCAAATCCTGGGCACCTCCACAACTACTGCCTTCACCCAATCCCCAACCGGGATGGGCATTTAGGTGGGTACGGACGGCACTGGCGGGTCAATATGACCCAACAAATGTCTCTGCAAAATTTCGTGAGGGTTGGGAACCTGTTAAAGCTGAAGATCATCCAGAAATACAGACTCAGCCAGACCAAAACAGTCGTTTTAAAGGCAGCATTGAGATTGGCGGCTTGCTGTTGTGCAAGATTCCACAGGAGTTTATGGATCAACGCGCAGCGCATTACAAACGTGCAAGCGACAATCAAATTGAAGCCGTTGACAGTAGCTTTATGAAGACCAACGACCCAAGGATGCCTCTGTTTTCAGAGAAGAAGTCATCTACCTCCTTTGGTCGCGGGGCTAAATAACTTAACTTTTTAGGAGTCTAACAATGGCTTATCCGACAATTTCGGCACCTTACGGGCTAATCCCCGTTAATTTGCTGGGCGGACAGGTTTTTTCTGGGTCAACCAGACAAATTCCGATCCAAACGGCACACGGCACCAGCATTTACTTTGGTGATGTGGTTCTTATGTCTTCCAATGGCTGTATCACTACGGCTGTACTGACTGCGAGCACTGTTAATGTGATTGGCGTTTTCATGGGTTGTTCATACATCAACTCGTCGAGTCAGCGCGTTTATGGCCAGTATTACCCCGCTCTGACCGCTGGCACCCCGGATACTGCGTCTGCAATCCTTGCGTATGTTGCAGATGATCCTGATCTGGTGATGAAATCCGCGATTGTTTCTGGCACTACCGTTGTCGCTCAAGCTACTCGCGCTACGATGGTTGGTGGAAACGCTGCGCTGGTTCCTAATGCAGGTAGCACCACTACCGGGGACAGCGCACATGCAGTTTTGAACAGCACCGCAACAACGGCAGCACTCCCGTTCAAAGTTGTGGATGTTGTGCCTGATACTGCACCGGCTACTGGGTCTTTTGTCGAAGTTCTTGTGGCGTGGAATCAAGGCATTCATCAATACCGCCTTGCAACTGCCGTCTAGGAGAATAAATAATGGCTATTTCACGCGCACAACTACTTAAAGAACTTCTCCCCGGTTTGAATGCTCTGTTTGGTCTGGAGTATGCAAAGTACGGCGAGGAACACAAAGAGATTTTTGAAACCGAAACCTCCGAGCGTTCTTTTGAAGAAGAAACGAAACTGTCTGGCTTCAGTGCCGCCCCTGTGAAGAACGAAGGCAACGCGATTGCTTACGACAACGCACAGGAAGCATGGACTGCCAGATACCAACACGAAACTATTGCTCTTGGTTTCTCGGTGACGGAAGAGGCTATTGAAGATAACCTGTATGACTCTCTGTCTGCCCGTTACACCAAGGCTCTGGCCCGTGGTATGGCGTACACCAAGCAAGTTAAGGCTGCTGCAATCCTTAACAACGCATTTGCTGGTGGCCCGACCTACGGTGACGGTGTTGTCCTGTGTTCTGCTTCGCATCCTCTGGTTTCCGGTGGCACGAACAGCAATACGGGCGGTGCTGCCGACCTGAATGAAACCTCGCTTGAGGCTGCTGTTATTCAGATCGCTGGTTGGACTGATGAGCGTGGTTTGCTGATCGCCGCCAAGCCCCGTAAGCTGATTGTTCCTCCTGCTTTGATGTTCGTTGCTACGCGCCTTCTGGAAACGGAACTGCGTACCAGTACCAATAACAACGACATCAACGCTCTGAAGAACAATGGTTCGATTCCTGAAGGGTACCGTGTCAACCACTTCCTGACGGATACGAATGCTTGGTTCCTGATGACTGACGTACCTAACGGTCTGAAGCACTTTGTCCGGACGCCTCTGGCGAACTCAATGGACGGTGATTTTGATACTGGAAACGTCCGTTACAAGAGCCGTGAGCGTTACTCGTTTGGAGCATCTGATCCGCTGGGCATCTTCGGTGCCTCTGGTTCTAGCTAATGTAGTATAGTAGTGGGGGAGGGATTTAAACGTCCCTCCCTAATTTTCTGGGAATTTTGACTTGCACAGACTGCCCCAGCAGACTTGTTAGAGACGGTGCAAGGATGTGCTAACACACAAAGGGTTTACAAATGGCTATCACCACACTGGACGGCCCAGTCCGTTCGCTTAACGGCTTCTACTCCCAAGGTAACGGAAACATCCTCACCCTTGGTGCTACGGTAACACTTTCTGTTGCTACCCACGCTGGTCACACCCTGTTGGTTCCAGCAACCTGTGCTATCACGTTGCCTACCATCAATGCTACGGCGGATGCTGTTGGAACTGGCCCCGGTAGCGACCCCAATACTCAAAGCAACCTTGGCGTTCCATTTGTACTGTTCTTCAACGCAATCTCGGCTGGTGCTACTGCTCAGACCGTCACTTGCGGCGGGTCAGATAAACTGGTTGGCACCTTGGGTGTTGTATCTACCGTCTCTAACTCCTTTGCTTCAGTTACTGGGACAGTCATCACTCTTAATGCCACGACCACTGGCGGTGCTGCACGGGGTAGCCAGATCACTCTCGTTGCGTTGGCTGCTAACCTCTGGTCTGTCAACGGTGTTCTGGTTGGGTCTGGTACTGCTGCCACGCCTTTCTCCTAACCTTCAGGGGGCTTCGGCCCCCGTATTACATCTAGGAGATTATTATGCAAGGCGATAATTTTGCAGTATCCCCAACAACGAATGCGGCGTACTACCGTGTAGCTGCGGCAAGTTCTGGCACAGCGGCTTATACCCTGCTGCAAACCACTGCTGGCCCTAACGGTATTGGCTACAAAGTATCGTTTGTTTCAACGCTGGATGACTCTGGTAAGACCTTCTCTATTGTTGGTCACAAGATGGGAACTTCCCCCGGCGTTGTAACTACGGAAGTTGTAACTGGCCCTAATGCAACAACGGTCTACTCAACCGGCTACTACGACATCATTACCAGCATCACGCCTAGCGCAACGATGACTGGAACTATTGGCATTGGTGTTTTAGGAACTAGCGTAGCCTTGCCTCGCACCCGTGTGAAGGGTGTGTACTATGTTGGCGCAGCTTCCGCAGGGTCTATCAAAGTAAATCTGAACTCAGCTACAGGTACTTTGCTATTGCAAGTTGATACCCCCGCTTCCGTGACCGCCAGCCAGTATATGCTTATGATTAATGGTATTTTGGTGGGTGGCAGCAATGCTTTGGGCGCACTGACAATGGATTTTGGTATTGTAACTCTGACAACTATCACTTTCGCAACCATCATTTGTGGATAACAGGAGATAACGTGCAACTCCAAAAGGGTTTTGACCTCACTGGCAAGAAGTTGATGATTGGTCTTCCCGCCTACGATCACAAAGTCACTGTAAGCATGGCTGTGTCGCTTATGAAACTCAGCCAAATGGTGTTGCAGCACGGGATTGATATACAGGTAAATAGTATCTGTGGTTGTTCTGTTGTTTCCCGTGCGCGTAACGTCATTGCCAAACAGTTCTTGGAGTCTGATTGTGATCACCTCATGTTCATTGATGCGGACATGACGTTTGAGCCTGAGTCAGTTATTCGGCTGATGGCATGGAATCAAACCCGTGGGATTGTTGCTGGTGCGTATTTAGCCCGTAAAGAACCGGCAACCTATATCTTGTCGCTGGATGGTGGCGATGGAATCAACGGTTCTCGCGGCAAAGTCACAATGGACGAAGACGGTCTTGTCAGGGCGTACCGCGTAGCTACTGGCTTCATGATGATCAAGAAGCAAGTCTTTACCAAGTTGGCTGAACAACATCCTGAGTGGAAGCATATGGATACCAACAGCCCACAGACTCTTTATAGCTTCTTTGACTTTTTGGTTACTCCAGAAGGCATGATTGGCGAAGACTTTCTTTTTTGTGATCGTGCGCGTGAATCTGGATTTGAAGTGTGGGTTGACCCGACCATCAAACTGGGCCACATGGGTGTGATAGAACATAAGAGCGATTTTGGGAACGATGTTCTTTACCCCTCAATGATGTCGGAGCAGTCAATCAGTTCGGCGGCGTAAATGGCTAAGACACCAGCATGGCAAAGAGCAGAAGGAAAGAGTCCCAATGGTGGTTTGAACGCGAAGGGCAGGGCATCGTACAACGCGGCGAACCCCGGAAAACCCGGCTTGAAGCGGCCCCAACCCGAAGGCGGCTCCCGGCGCGATTCATTCTGTGCGAGGATGACCGGGATGAAGAAGAAGCTGACTTCCGCGAAGACAGCAAATGACCCGAAAAGCCGCATAAACAAAAGCCTTCGGGCTTGGAAATGTTAAGAAATGCACGAACAATCCGAAACTGTTGAGCGTGACGGCAAGTTTTTTAATGTGTACGGGGCTGCTACACCGGGGGCTGGTAAAGTCCTGCCGGGAGAGCCTGCCTATAACACGTTGAAAGAAGCTGTAACCGCTGCTAAGAACAGATCAGAACGCTATGGGCGTGAGCATAACCCGGAGGGTAATAACATGGTTGCACCAAGTCAGTCAGATGACGTTAAAGCGGCGCAGTACCGTAAAGAAGCAGCGGCAGCGCAATTACCTACCCCTACGCCAGCAGAACGCGCTGCAATGATGGCGCAAAAAGTGGAAGCAGATAGAGCCGCGAAAGAAACTAAGGCTTCGACCACCAAGACCGGGATGGGTGATAAGTTGTTTGCCAAAGGTGGCTCCATCCGTGGTGACGGTATCGCGCAACGCGGCAAGACAAAAGGACGGATGGTGTAATGCCTTCCACCTCCAAAAAGCAGCATAACTTCATGGCTGCTATTGCCAATTCTCCTGCTTTTGCTAAAAAAGTTGGCGTGTCTCAATCCGTAGGTAAAGATTTTGTGTTGGCAGACAAAGGCAAAAAGTTTGCAAAAGGCGGAGTACCATCTAAGGTGAATAACCAGGATACACGGCATGGAAAAATGGATATGCCGTTTACTAAACTTAGCCGGTATGCCGGCCTAAAATCAGGAGGTGATATGAAAAAGATGAAAAAAGCAGGATCTAATTCAATGGCCATGATGGCACGGCCGGCAATGCCGCAAAACGGCGTAATGCCAGCTCCTAGCCAGCCGCAAAACGGCGTAATGCCAGCTCCTAGCCAGGAAACAATGATGAACGGTATGACCGGCATGAAAAAAGGTGGTATGGCGGGTATGCACAAAATGATGGGCGGCGGCATGGCTAAGTACGCTGCTGGTGGAAACATCAACGCCAAAGGTGCTATGAGTGGCTCCTCACACGCTGGTGAAAATACCAAGATTCAAAAGAAGGGTCTGACTGAGGGTAAGGTTATCAAAATGGCTAGTGGTGGCTCTGTGTCCGCCCGTGCAGACGGTATTGCCCAGCGTGGCAAGACCAAGTTCAAGATGTGCTAAATGAGACCCTCCCGTGGTATGGGGGACATAGCCCCCTCCAAGGTGCCAAAGGCTAGAACCATCAAGAAGAAGGATGGTGATCTGCCGGTATCTTTGTATGCCGCTGGGGGGCAAGCCAAGAAAAAACCCGCAGGAAATAAATAATGGTCGCAAAAACCACAGATACAACGGACTTCAACCTAGACCTAAACAATCTGGTAGAGGAGGCGTTTGAACGCTGTGGGAAAGAACTGCGCTCTGGCTACGATATGCGTACCGCTCGGAGAAGCATTAACCTGCTTACAATTGAGTGGGCAAACCGTGGTTTAAATCTGTTTACCATTGAAAAGGTGGAGCAGGTTTTAACCTATAACGTAGCCGACTACGACATCCCGGTAGATACGATTGACCTGCTGGATCATGTGATCCGCACGGGGACTGGGACAAACCAGACCGACATCAATATCACCCGGATTTCGGTCAGTACTTACGCCATGATCCCCAATAAGAACGCTACCGGAAGGCCGATTCAGGTCTGGTTTCAGCGTAAAACGGGTGCTACGAGTGCCGCCAGCGTTGTCCAATACCCGCAAATCCATGTCTGGCCCAAGCCGGATAACAGCCAAACCTACACCTTTGTGTACTGGAGACTGCGTAGGCTTCAGGATGCTGGGAACGGTGTAAACGGTCAGGACATCCCCTTCAGGTTCCTTCCAGCGATGGTGGCGGGGCTATCCTACTATCTGTCCATGAAGCTAACCGGAGTTGATCCTAACCGCATTGGGATGCTGAAAGCGGATTATGAGCAGCAGTTCCAGCTTGCCGCCGATGAAGACCGGGAGAAAGCTGCTATCCGGTTTGTTCCCCGGCAGATGTTTATAGGCTCCTAAAATGCCGAATAATTTCGCATCCGGTAAGTTTGCGATTGCGGAATGTGACCGCTGCGGGTTCCGGTACAAGCTGACAGAACTGAAGAACTTGGTCATCAAGACCAAGAA
>Ga0114962_10002179_pt1 | contig 16548 bp, 5 predicted proteins | sample C_130820_MF_Meta_FD_87017 | JGI IMG/M metagenome (GOLD analysis project Ga0114962, IMG submission 87017) | Freshwater microbial communities from Lake Croche, Canada to study carbon cycling - C_130820_MF_MetaG | ecosystem: Environmental > Aquatic > Freshwater > Lake | place: Lake Croche, Canada...
ATTCAATGTACCAGCTACATTAACACCTGTACCAGTGACAGTCATTGTTGTATTTCCAACTGCCGCAATAGTTACATTTCCATTTGCAGTAGCAATAGCTACATTACTATTACCATTAGCCAATGTGCCAATAATATTACCAAAGAAACGTACATTACCACCAGCCATCAATGAGTATGAGTTAGTGATAGTTGCGTTAGTATTAGCTACTGGACCTCCAGCAATATACATTGTTGCTGCGTTAGTAAATGTTACTGTCGTATTAGCTGCGGCTAAGTTAGGTGCAGCAAATGCGTGTATAGCAGCATTCGCAATTGTTGCTGCTGCCGCAGCATTACCTTCGGTATATGTTGTAAATAATGAACGAACTCCTAAGTTACCGGTAATTGTTGATACGTTACTGTTACCAGTTGCTACGCCTGATGCTGTAAAGCCATTAGATGTGACTGCTGCGTTAGCGGCAGTAGTTATGATACCTGCGGCTGTGATAGATGCTACGTTAGCAGTACCAGTCACACTAAAGTTAACGTTACCATTTGCAATTAATGTAATATTACTATTACCACTATTGATTAATGGGATGTTAGCACCTATAGTAAATATACCAGTATTAGCACTAATTACATTACCACCAGTTAAGTTGCCACCTGTTGCTGACCCAATTGTAACATTTCCAGTAGTATTTAATGTTCCGGATACATTAACACCTGTACCAGTAACTACTAGTATGTTGGCGTTACCAACTGCACTGATATTTACATTTCCATTAGCGGCTGGGATATTAACGTTAGAGTTACCGTTTGAAATACTACCACCTGAAATACCAGTCAATGCTGACCCGTTACCAATAAAGAAGTTAGCACTTAAGTTTCCATTTGCATCTCTTAGTGCAATAGTACTTGCTGTATTTGCTGATGCAGGAGTACTACCTTGTAATGCATTAGCGTTTAAGTTTGCTACTACAGTAGTTGAAGTAACTACTAATGGAGCAGTACCGGTAGCGATATTAGATATAAATTGTGGTGTTGTTATATTAGCAGAAGCAAGAACTTGTGCTGTGCCTAAATTGCCTACGTTAGCGTTACTTGTACCAGTATTCAATGTACCGGCTACATTAACACCTGTACCAGTAACTACTAGTATATTGGCGTTACCAACTGCACTGATATTTACATTTCCATTAGCAGATGGAATACTTACATTACTATTGCCGTTAAAGATAGAATTACTACTGACTGAGATACCAGTCAATTGACTACCGTTACCTAAAAAATATGAGGCTGTTACATTTGCACTAAAATTACCGGTATTAGCACTAATTACATTACCACCAGTTAAGTTGCCACCTGTTGCTGATCCAATTGTAACATTTCCAGTAGTATTTAATGTTCCGGCTACATTAACACCTGTACCAGTAACTGTCAATGTTGTATTTCCAACTGCTGCTATGGTAACATTTCCATTAGCTGTAGCAATAGCTACGTTACTATTACCATTAGCATGAGTACCAACAAAGTTAGTAGCATTTATATTACCAATAACTGTTAATAAATTTGTAGTTTTGTCAAATGTTAAATTAGCACTACCATTAGCAACACCTGCATCATTGAATACAACTTGAGTATTACTACCTGCTACTGGGCCAGTAGAACCTGTACTACCAATTGCTCCTGTAGCACCAGTTGTTCCTATATAACCTGTTGCGCCTGTCGCACCAGTACTTCCATTTGATCCATTTGTACCTGTAGCGCCCGTAGCACCTAATCCAGTAGCGCCTGTTGCACCCGTACTACCTATCGTACCAGTCGCACCTGTTGCACCAGTAGCACCTGTTGTTCCTATATAACCCGTTGCGCCGGTAGCACCTGTTGAGCCAATTGTACCTGTAGCGCCTGTAGCTCCGGTTGCTCCTGATCCGGTTGCGCCAGTTGCTCCAGTAGTTCCTATGTAACCAGTAGCGCCTATTGGTCCTCCCGCTACTGCTGCATAACCCGAAACTGCTGTGTTAAATGTTATTGTTGCCGTATTGCTATTATTATAAAAAATCGTAGGGAAGTCATATCTTCCCACATAACTATACCCGTTACTAGCAATGGGTTCAATATTTACATATTGAATGTTTAAATTATGATTAACAGTCCAGGTTGTAGCAGGAGTTGATTGAGTGAATATATACGTTCCACCGGTACCCACTGGGCCAGTTGCACCTGTTAATCCAGTTGCACCTGTAGCACCTGTTGTTCCTACATAACCAGTAGCACCTGTAGCACCTGTTGCACCTGTAGCACCTGTTGTTCCTACATAACCAGTAGCACCTGTAGCACCTGTTGCTCCTGTAGAACCAATTGTGCCGGTTGCACCTGTCGCACCTGTTGTTCCTACATAACCAGTAGCACCAGTTGCTCCTGTTGATCCTATCGTACCGGTCGCACCCGTAGCACCTGTTGCACCTGTTGCACCTATGTATCCAGTAGCACCGGTTGCTCCTGTTGTTCCTACTACACCGGTTGCGCCTGTTGCACCTGTTGTACCTATGTAACCAGTAGCGCCTGTTGCTCCTGTGCTTCCTGTGAAACCTGTTGCGCCAGTAGCACCTGTAGCTCCCGTATATCCAGTAGCACCTGTAGCGCCTGTTGCGCCTGTTGCACCTGTTGTACCTATATATCCAGTAGCACCGGTTGCCCCTTGATATCCAGTTGCCCCTTGAATACCTACTGCTCCGGATAAATTTACAGACCAAGCAGCATATGTACCTGATCCAATAAAAGTCTCTCTAGCAAATGATAATGCTCCTGTACTTGGATTAAAACTGATTACAATTCCGTATTGAATGTTATTTACATTATACGCTACAATAATATCTTGACCAGTTGAATAATCAACAAATAAGTCATTTAGTGTAATCGTTTGATTACCGGTATTACCTAAAGTAAATGATGTATTTGATGTAGTAGAATACTTGTCACCGTCTGCACCTGCTTGCCCAGTAGCACCAGTAGTTCCTTGTATGCCAGTTGCGCCAGTAGCACCTGTAGCACCCGTTGCACCTGTAGCACCGGTTGATCCAATTGTACCAGTAGCTCCCGTAGCTCCGGTTGTTCCTATGTAACCTGTAGCACCTGTAGCACCTGTTGTTCCTATGTAACCTGTAGCACCTGTAGCACCTGTTGTTCCTACTACTCCGGTTGCACCTGTAGCACCGGTTGATCCTATTGTACCTGTTGCTCCTGTCGCTCCTTGATAACCAGTAGCACCAGTTGCACCCGTAGTTCCTTGTATGCCGGTAGCGCCTGTTGCACCTGTCGCTCCAGTTGAACCAATTGTACCTGTAGCTCCTGTAGCACCCGTTGCTCCTATGTAACCAGTAGCTCCGGTAGCACCCGTACTACCAATTGTACCTGTTGCACCAGTAGCACCAGTTGTTCCTTGTATGCCAGTCGCACCTGTTGCACCAGTAGCTCCTGTAGTTCCCGTATATCCAGTGGCTCCTACTTGACCACCACCTGAACTCACACTTGCATAACCCGAAACAGAAGATGTGAATACGATAGTTAAATTATTAGTATCTACAAAAGTTATAGTTGGATAATCGTATCTTCCTGTATAGCTTACATTTGCAGAATCTACAACTTCAACTACTACATATTTGTATCCTAAATTATGATTAACGTTCCAAGTAGTAGCAGGAGTTGATTGAGTGAATATATACGCCCCACCAATAGCTGTGACACCTGTAGCACCTGTTAATCCAGTAGCACCTGTAGCACCAGTTGTACCTATATAACCCGTTGCCCCAGTAGCTCCGGTTGTACCTACTACGCCAGTAGCACCAGTAGCGCCTGTTGTTCCTATATATCCAGTAGCTCCGGTAGCACCCGTACTACCTATCGTACCAGTAGCACCTGTTGCACCTGTAGCACCGGTTGATCCTATCGTACCAGTGGCACCAGTAGCGCCTGTTGTTCCTATATATCCAGTAGCTCCGGTAGCCCCAGTACTACCAATTGTACCTGTAGCCCCAGTAGCTCCGGTAGCACCCGTACTACCTATCGTACCAGTAGCACCTGTTGCACCTGTTGCTCCAGTACTACCAATTGTGCCAGTAGCTCCGGTAGCACCTGTTGTTCCTATATAACCTGTTGCACCAGTTGCGCCTGTTGAACCAATTTCACCAGTGGCACCAGTAGCACCAGTACTTCCAATGTAGCCTGTAGCACCTGTTGCACCTTGATAACCGGTTGCGCCAGTTGCTCCAGTAGTCCCTATGTAACCTGTTGCTCCAGTAGCACCTGTGCTACCTATCGTACCTGTTGCACCAGTAGCCCCAGTTGTTCCTATATAACCTGTTGCACCAGTTGCGCCAGTCGCGCCAATTGTACCTGTAGCCCCAGTAGCTCCAGTTGTACCTTGATATCCTGTAGCTCCTGTTGTTCCTGTATACCCTTGAATACCAACGGCACCTGATAAGTTTACAGTCCAAACACTATATGTACCCGAACCAATAAATCTATCATTGTTGAAATTTAATGCCCCGGTACTAGGATTATAACTAATAACAGTACCGTACTGTATATTACTTGCATCATATGCAACAACCACTTCTTGTCCAGTTGAATAAGCAACATATAAATTAGCTACAGTGATAGTTGTAGTACCTGTATTACTTAATGTAAATGATGTAGTTGATGTAGTAGAGTATCTATCACCGGCAATACCAGACGAACCAGTAGCGCCTGTTGCTCCATTATATCCAGTAGCTCCAGTAGCGCCTGTGCTACCTATCGTGCCAGTAGCACCGGTTGCACCTGTTGTTCCTATGTAACCAGTAGCACCAGTAGCGCCCGTACTACCTATCGTACCTGTCGCTCCGGTAGCCCCAGTTGTACCTGTATATCCTGTTGCACCTGTTGCACCTGTAGCGCCTGTGCTACCTGTATATCCTGTTGCTCCAGTAGCACCTGTTGAGCCAATCTCTCCGGTAGCACCTGTAGCACCTGTTGCACCAGTTGACCCTATATAACCCGTTGCGCCGGTAGCACCTGTTGTTCCCACTACACCAGTGGCACCTGTTGCACCAGTTGTACCTATATAACCCGTTGCCCCGGTAGCTCCGGTTGATCCTATGGTACCGGTTGCGCCTGTCGCACCTGTTGAACCAATTTCACCTGTAGCACCTGTAGCACCTGTTGAGCCAATTGTGCCAGTCGCACCTGTCGCACCTGTCGACCCTATCGTACCAGTTGCACCCGTACTACCAATTTCACCTGTAGCACCTGTCGCACCTGTGCTACCAATTGTGCCAGTTGCACCAGTAGCACCTGTTGTTCCTATGTAACCAGTAGCACCTGTAGCTCCCGTACTTCCAATTGTACCTGTAGCACCTGTAGCTCCCGTACTTCCAATTGTACCTGTAGCACCTGTAGCACCTGTTGTTCCTATGTAACCAGTAGCACCTGTTGCACCGTCGTTACCGGTTACACCTGTTGCTCCAGTACTACCATCATAACCAGTAGCGCCGGTAGCGCCTGTCGCACCAGTAGTTCCTACTACACCTGTTGCGCCGGTAGCGCCTGTACTACCAATATATCCCGTTGCACCTGTTGCACCTGTACTACCAACTGTACCAGTAGCACCTGTTGCGCCTGTTGTACCTATATAACCTGTTGCCCCAGTAGCACCTGTTGTTCCTATATAACCTGTTGCCCCTGTACTACCTATGTATCCAGTAGCACCTGTCGCTCCGGTATCGCCTGTAGCACCTTGAATACCCACAGCACCAGCTAGGTTTACACTCCAAACACTATATGTACCTGAACCAACAAAAGTATTTTTCTTGAATGATAATTCACCTGTTCCGGCATTGTAACTGATAACAGTACCATATTGAATATTGCTTACATCATATGCAACGACAATTTCTTGCCCCGTAGAATAGTCAACAGTTAAATCATTAACAATAATAGTTTGATTACCGGTATTACCTAAAGTAAATGATGTATCAGATGTTGTAGAGTATTTGTCACCGGCTAAACCAGATGCACCTGTAGCTCCATCATTACCGGTGACACCCGTTGCACCCGTTGCACCCGTAGTTCCTTGTACACCAGTAGCGCCTGTTGCGCCTGTTGTACCAATATAGCCTGTTGCGCCCGTTGCTCCTGTTGTGCCTTGTATACCTGTAGCACCTGTTGCGCCTGTACTACCCGTATATCCAGTTGCGCCTGTAGCACCGGTTGATCCGATCTCACCAGTAGCTCCGGTAGCACCTGTGCTACCAATTTCACCTGTTTCACCAGTAGCACCAGTAGCTCCAATTTCTCCTGTTGCTCCAGTAGCACCTGTTGACCCTATATAACCCGTTGCGCCGGTAGCACCTGTACTTCCAATTGTACCTGTTGCTCCAGTAGCACCTGTTGAACCAATTTCACCTGTAGCACCAGTAGCACCTGTTGAGCCAATTGTGCCAGTCGCACCTGTCGCACCTGTTGCTCCGATCTCGCCGGTAGCACCTGTAGCTCCATCATTACCGGTGACACCTGTAGCACCTGTTGCACCAGTTGAACCAATCTCGCCTGTAGCTCCCGTTGCGCCGGTTGATCCAATTTCACCTGTTGCGCCTGTTGCGCCTGTTGTACCGATATATCCAGTTGCACCTGTTGCACCAGTACTACCTATTGTACCTGTTGCTCCCGTAGCGCCTGTTGTACCGATATATCCAGTTGCACCTGTTGCACCAGTACTACCTATTGTACCTGTTGCTCCCGTAGCGCCTGTTGTACCGATATATCCAGTTGCTCCGGTTGATCCAATTTCACCTGTTGCTCCAGTAGCTCCGGTTGATCCAATTTCACCTGTTGCTCCAGTTGCTCCGGTTGATCCGATCTCGCCGGTAGCACCTGTTGCTCCAGTTGTACCGATATATCCCGTTGCACCAGTAGCACCTGTTGATCCGATCTCGCCGGTAGCACCTGTTGCTCCAGTACTACCTGTATACCCAGTAGCTCCAGTAGCACCTGTACTACCAACCGTACCAGTAGCACCTGTAGCTCCAGTTGTTCCTGTGTAACCGGTAGCTCCAGTAGAACCAGTAAAACCACGAGTGCCAACTGCACCCGATAAGTTAACCGTCCAAATGTTATACGTTCCTGTGCCAACAAAAGTTTCTTTGATGAATACTAAATCTCCAGTGCCAGGAGTATAACTGACAACTGTACCATATTGAATATTAATTGAATCATATGCAACTACAATTTCTTGTCCAGTTGTATACGCAACATATAAATCGTTGACTGTTATCGTCTGAGAACCAGTATTTCCTAATGTAAATGATGTATTTGAAGTTGTAGCATATCTGTCACCTGAAATACCAGTAGCTCCTGTTGTACCTATATAACCAGTTGCACCTGTAGCACCAGTACTACCTATCGTGCCAGTAGCGCCTGTCGCGCCAGTTGTTCCTATGTATCCTGTTGCACCTGTTGCACCTGTAGTTCCTACTACTCCGGTAGCACCTGTAGCACCTGTTGTTCCTATGTAACCAGTAGCGCCTGTTGCTCCGTCGTTACCAGTGACCCCGGTAGCTCCTGTAGCACCCGTTGCTCCAGTTGAGCCAATTGTACCTGTTGCACCTGTAGCACCTGTACTACCAACTGTACCAGTCGCGCCGGTAGCACCTGTACTTCCAATTGTACCTGTTGCTCCAGTAGCACCTGTTGAACCAATTTCACCTGTTGCGCCTGTTGCTCCAGTACTACCTATCGTACCTGTTGCGCCTGTTGCACCAGTAGCCCCGGTTGTTCCTATATAACCTGTTGCACCTGTCGCTCCAGTTGAACCAATTGTACCTGTAGCTCCTGTAGCTCCTGTAGCACCCGTTGCTCCTGTTGATCCAATTTCACCTGTTGCTCCTGTAGCACCTGTTGTTCCTATGTAACCAGTAGCTCCGGTTGCTCCAGTAGTTCCTATGTAACCAGTGGCTCCGGTTGCTCCAGTAGTTCCTACTACACCGGTTGCTCCGGTTGCTCCAGTAGTTCCTACATAACCTGTTGCACCTGTTCCACCTTGATAACCAGTCGCACCTGTTGCGCCCGTTGTTCCTATGTAACCAGTAGCGCCTGTCGCTCCAGTACTACCAATTGGACCAGTAGAGCCTGAATTTGGTATAACCCAGTTTAAGTTACCAGAGCCGTCAGTGGCCATAACATAACCACTTGCACCGCCTGTGATTGCTACATTACCAACGTTACCTAAATGACTTTGCCCCGTGACTGTTAAATCAGGGGTAGATACATTTCCAGTTTCATTAATAATGGTACTGGCATTTCCGGTTACATCATTGACTGAAAAACCGCCAACCGAATTTAACGATTTAATTGATGACATATTTAAATTGTTCTAGCTTGCGTTACCCAAACTGTACTATTACTACTTGCAGGTGTTACTTGTAATCTTATATTACCACCTACAATATTAACTGCTAGACTTCCTGTATAACCACCTAGTTGTACAGTTCCAAATACTGAATAATCAGAAGTTGTGCCATCAGTAACTGCTAATACAGTTGCAACACTATATTTACCCCCTGCATCAGTTGCTTTAACTAAAAATTCAGCACCTGTAATACCAGTAACATTTAAACTAGCAATAGTCTGATTAGCTGTAATGCTTGTAGTTGTTACATTACCGTAGGTTATTTGAGTTAGTGAACCAATTGTAACAACATTACCTATATTTGCAGTCGTTGCTTGTATATATCCATAACCAGAATCACCACCAATTTGAGTATTACCTGCACCAACTTTCAATACTTGATTAGCAGCATCGTATACAAAGTTATTAGTACCGACTAATGTATTACTGCTATTAGCATATACAACTTGTGTATTTGCTAAGTTTGTATCAACAATGTTAGCCGCAGTTAGTGTGCTAACAATATTAGCATTAGCACCAACATACAAATTGCTTTGAACATTTGCAAAGTTAGCATAAACATAACCAGCAGTGCCACCTGAATTAGCATAGATATTACCATTTGCAGATACATTGTTTGTAGCAAAGAAATTGTTTGCACCAAAATCATTACTTACTGCAATACTAGTACCATTTGCTGTTATATTTTGTGAACCAATGTAGATAGTTGAACCTGATAAGAACAAGTCTTTCCACATGTTTGTAGCATTACCCAATGTATATGTGTTAGATACATTAGGAATTAAGTTACCCACTATATTGCCAGTGATACCTAAATTACTTACTTGTAAATTACTTGATACATTTACAAAGTTAGCAGTAGCAAGATTACCTAAATTAGCGTTTAATGACGTTAAGTTGCCACTGAAGTTAGCTGTATTACCTTGCAAGTTTAATGTTATGTTAGCACTACCAACACTAATGTTGTTAGTAATATTAGCATTATTAGCATTTAAGTTGCCAGTGATATTAGCATTGGTATTAGAAGTAATGTTATTAGCTACAATATTACCTGTAGCATTTAAGTCAACTGTAGTAATTGTTGCATTAGAGTTTAAATTAGCTGCTAATACGTTACCAGTTAAGTTTAAACTTGTACCAGTTGCTGCACCAATATTTGGTGTTATCAATACTGCGCTATTTGCTACTGCAATGTTGCCACCAATAATAGCAGTTGTTGTATTATCAACATTTGCACTAATTATAGAGCCGTTAATGTAAATACCATTACCCGCAGTATATGCTCCTGCTGCACTAAATTGAGTGAATACAATATTTGAAGTACCAATGCGTATTTCACCTATTGGCGCTGTTAATAGGTAAGAAGAACCTGCATAAGTAGTTCCTTGTGATATAAAGAAATATGAACCATTACACAATGCTGTTGCACTCTTTGGTTGGTAAGAATCACCATCACTTGAACGTGTTAGTACCCACGGCACAGACACAGTACCAACTGTAGTTACATCATATATACCATTTTCAATTTGATTAGTTTGTCCTGTAACAAGAACTCTTTTACCAACTGTCATTAATATAGAGTCAATTGTTAATGCTGCGTTTGCTCCACTATTTGTCAGAGTAGCACCAACTCCAGCGTTGCCTAATGCAGGTTGTGTTAATCCTGTTGCATTTGTAAGTGTTGTAACTTCAACACCAAAATAACCGTCTTTGACTGTGATAGAATTTAATGTTGGTGCGCTGTATACAAAGTATCCTTCTCCAGCTATAATTCCATTAAATGAGTTTGTAAATTCAACGTCATCATTAGCAATTAAGCCGTGATTAGTAGAGAATGTTATTGTTTTGCCACCTGTAATTGTAGTAACAGATAGTACGGTACCACCATTTAAGTATGATGCAGTTAAATTACTTGATGTTAATACATTAGCAGGAGGATGAACAAACAATCCTTGACTGATATTGTCCACATATTCTTTTGTTGCTGCATCTTGTGGATTTAATGGATTCTTAACACTTGTAATATAAGTAGCACCAACATCAATATTACCTGCGCCACCCGCTAACAAGTTAATATTATACGCAGTTGCACCTTGTTCTGCTGATAATGATAAGATACCAACATTAGATACTAGATTAGAACCAACAAATCCACCTGCAGAAATTATGCCATTAGCTTGAATATATCCTATTACATTAGCGCCTAAATCGCTGAATGTGAATACATTGCTTGTGTTATTTGAAGATATCGTAACATTACCGTTTGTAGCAAGTCTAATGTTACTTGTACCATTAGCAATCGCACCAGTGTTTACCACAGTTGTAATGTTTGCTACGTTAGCGGTTATGTAGTTAACACCGCTGATGTTACCACCAGATCCTGTACCAGTAACAATATTTCCACCAACATCTAAATCGTTAGTAACATTTGCGGAACCAGTTCTGATGTTATTTGTAACACTGATATTGTTTGCGTTAGCAATATTACCTTGAACTACTAGGTTGTTTAATAAGTTAGCATAATTAGCTGTTACTAAGTTACCTAAATTAGCATTACCTGAAGTCAGATTACCGATTACATTTGCTGTATTACTTGTGATAGTATTTGTAACACTGATATTGTTTGCGTTAGCAATGTTTCCTTGAACTACTAGATCATTAGTAATATTTGCTGAATTAGCAGCAATACTATTGGTAACGCTAATATTATTGGCATTAGCAATATTACCTTGAACTACTAGGTTGTTTAATAAGTTAGCATAATTAGCTGTTACTAAGTTACCTAAATTAGCATTTAATGAAGTAATATTACCGCTGAAGTTGGCAGTATTACCATCCAATTGCAAATTAACTGTTAGGTTGTTTGTAGTTGTATTACTTGATACATTAACAAAGTTAGCAATAGCTAAATTACCTAAATTAGCATTATTAAACTGAGCATTACCGTTAACAGTTAAGTAGCCGGTGATATTTGCACCTGTTCCAGTAACAACTACTGTTGTGTTACCAGCAGATACAAGATCAATATTACCATTAACTGTTGGAATAGATACACTTGATGTGCCATTAGCTATACCGGATGTACCAACTGTTACAAAACTTAGATTACCACTACCGTCTGTCTGAATGACTTGACCACTAGTACCGCCACCAATATGAACGTTAGCAACGTTTCCTAATTTTACATTAGGATTGCTTGTAGCAAAGTCTACTACGCCACCATTACTTGTGAATGAGTTAGCAATGACTACATTAGCTCCGGTTACATTACCACCAGTTAATGTGACATCTCCACCACTACCGTTTGTACTAAAGTTATTAGCGGTAGCTAGATTACCTAAATTAGCATTACCAGTTGTCAAATTACCAGTTACATTTGCAGTATTACTTGTGATAGTATTTGTAACACTTATGTTATTTGCATTAGCAATGTTACCTTGAACAACTACATCATTGGCAAAGTTAGCAAAATTAGCAGTTACTAAGTTACCAAGATTAGCATTTAATGAAGTAATATTACCACTAAAATTAGCTGTGTTACCTCCTATGTTATTTGTAACACTTATGTTATTTGCGTTAGCAATATTACCTTGAACTACTAAATCATTAGTTAAATTTGCGTAATTAGCTGTTACTAAGTTACCTAAATTAGCATTACCAGATGTTAAATTACCAGTTACGTTTGCTGTGTTACTTGTGATAGTATTTGTAACACTGATGTTATTTGCATTGGCAATGTTACCTTGAACTACTAGGTCGTTGGTAATATTTGCGTAATTAGCTGTAGCAAGATTACCTAAATTAGCATTATTAAACTGAGCATTACCGTTAACAGTTAGATATCCCGTGACATTTGCACCGGTTCCTGTAATGACAACAATGTTTGCATTACCTGTACTGCTGAATGTAATATTAGCATTGGCAAGAACTTGTATGTTGCTGTTACCATTAGATAGTGAGGTTGAACTGATGGAAACAAAACTCAGATTACCCGAGCCATCTGTTTGAATTACCTGTCCGCTAGTACCACCAAAAACGTGTACATTTCCAATAGTGTTTAGATTTGATGTTCCGGTGGTTGAGAAGTTATTAGCGGTAACGTCGCCGTTTGCATATATAACATTTGCTGGTGTTTCGCCTACTGAGAAGCCTGCTACTGAATTTAGGGGTTTTAGTGCCATTTTATTTTCCTATTATATTAAGTTTTATAGAAAACTTAATAGGCTTTTTCCCATTAAGTTTTAGAAAACTTAATAGGCCTATTAAGTTTTCTATTATTTGTATTTATCAAAATCTTTCAATCTCTATGCTGCTAACACGGTAATTGACATTTTATATGTAATTGGATTAGCCGAATTTGGGGTTACTTTAAGTTCCAATGAAGGTGGAACAATTATATTTCCGTTATCATACGCTACTTCAAAATTACCTACTCCACCGTTTACAAACAAACTTGCGTATTCAGTGTATTGCACGGTGCCATTATAATACAACGAACTAATTCTAGAACTCTGTCTACTAGGACCCGCTGGTTCTGTTGCAATAATTTCAAATTCTACCCCAGAGATATTAGCTACTGGAATAGAATATATAATCTGTTGTGCTGATGCACTTGCAGTAGTAGCAAAGTATACATAACTGGTAGACCACTTGTATGCACCTGCGCCCATCTGTACTGAGTTGGCAATTAAGTTACCGCCAACTTGAAATACTCTATTAAAGTCATCATATGTTAAGTATGCACTAGCACCAAAAGTTCCGTTATTATTAAACTGAACTTGAGTATTGCTACCGCCGGGAGTGCCGTTACCACTGCCACCGCCTGCACTCCAACTTAGATTACCTGAACCATCAGTTTGCAGTACATATCCGTCAATACCACCACTAATGTGTAAATTAGCCACATTGCCTAAATTAACACTACTTGCGCCTTGGAAGTTTGCAGTTGTATTACTTTTAATAGAGGGAACTGTTAATAAGTTTGACCCACTATTAAATACAAATGCGTTTACGCCACCAAATGCCCCGGCATCATTAAACTGTACAGCTTGATTTGTTCCACCGGGCGAGCTATTACCTCCACCAGCAGCCCAACTTAGATTTCCGGTGCCATCAGTTGAAAGAACATATCCGCTTGTTCCACCTGTAATATGAATGTTTGCTATATTACCTAACGATATGTTGCTACTAGTTGTGGTATTTACGTTACCTATTACGTTTAATACTGCGCTAGTATTAACAGTTAAATTGCTATTGACAACAACGTTATTACTAGTTGTTGTAGTAGTAGAAATATTCCCTACATTTAATATATTTGTGATGCTATTATATGTAAATCCAGCATCGCCACCAAATGCACCTGCATCATTATACTGAACTTGGGTGTTACTACCTCCGGGTGATCCGTTGCCGCCGTTACCACCTACTGCCCAACTTAAATTACCTGCGCCATCTGTTTGTAAGAAGTAACCATTATCACCTCCACCAATGCTAAGGTTAGATATATTACCTAATGATAATATATTACCGTTCCAAGTGACATTTGGAATACCACCAAATACACCATTGTTGTTAAATTGTAATTGTGTGTTGGAACCAGCAGCACTGGGTGCAAATGGTTGACCGTTCGCAAAACGATAGTTGTTTGAATATATGTAGCCGGCAGCAACATTACCTGACAAATTCAAGAAATTAGATACAACGTTTCCGTTGCTATCAACTACTTGTACTGCAGGTATGCCAACTGAATAACCACCGAGACTATTAAACGGATCCGACGACATGTTTGTTCCAAAATGTTATATAGTATTTATCATTTTGGTAAATTCCTTCCCAAGAACTTAAGCACAAGAAAAATCTTTTTTCTATAAATAAGTCATGCTTACACAACAACCAACAAGACCTTACTGTGAAAATTGCAAGATATCATTATCTAAACCAAATGGTGTAAGCAAGCATGGGTTTAAACAATGGCACAAGTATTGTGTGCAATGTAGTAAAGCAATGTACAATACTCAGCATGGATACTTATTACACAAAAAATCCAGTTGCGAAACGTGTAAGTTTGTACCAGAAGATAGCTGTCAGCTTGATCTTGTGTATAAAGACGGTGACACAAAAAACAAAGCTAGCAATAATTTAAAGACATTATGTGCTAATTGTAATAGAGTACACCAAAAGAAATTAAAAGAAAATCGTAAGAGTATACTAGATATAACAGTTGATGCTGATGTTACTATCTAATTTAAAGTTTTTATTTTTTGAATCATAAATACATCTATTAAGGAAAACTAATGCAATTTACCGGAGGCTTCACTATTAGTGGCGGATTGGCTGTTGAAGCTACACCTGTACCCGTTGATTACCTAGTAGTGGGAGGCGGTGGAGCAGGTGGTTCAGGATATAATGGCGGTGGAGGTGGTGGCGGAGCAGGTGGATTTCTTACTGCTACTGCTTTTTCTGTAGTTGCCGGATTGACATATAGTATTACTGTGGGGCCCGGGGGTGTTGGGCCTAATGAAAATGATCCTGCTACTGGAACCAATGGTACTAGTTCAATATTTTCCTCAATAACTGCTGTCGGTGGCGGTGGTGGTGGACAGCCAAAGAATACAGCCGGTGCAGCAGGTGGCTCTGGTGGAGGTGGTAGTCCCGGCAATGGACCTGGGGTAAGTTTTGCTGGTGGTAGTGGCACCACTGATCAAGGTACCGCAGGTGGCGCCAGCTTTAATGATCAAAATAGCAAGTGGTATGGTGGAGGTGGAGGTGGTGCTACATCAGCCGGCGCAGCTGGAACAAGTGCTTCTGGTGGTAATGGTGGTAATGGTACGGCATCTTCTCTTTCTGGTTCTAGTGTAACTTATGCAGGTGGAGGTGGAGGTGGTGTTTCTACTGGTACTGCTGGTACAGGTGGCACTGGTGGCGGTGGAGGTGGTGGTGTAGCAGCGTCACCCGCAAATACCGGTGGAGGTGGTGGCGGGCAAAATCAAACAGGTGGCAAAGCAACCGGTGGATCAAGTGGTAGTTCTGGTATAGTCATTATTCGTTATGCAGATGTATATCCTGCAGCAACAGTTACGGGTTCCCCTACAATTACTGTAGCGGGTGGCTATCGTACTTACAACTTCACTGGTAACGGAACAATAATTTTCAATTAATATAAAATGGCACATTACGCAAAACTTGATGAAACTAATCTAGTACTAGAAGTACATTGTATCCATAACAATGAATTGTTAGTTGATGGTGTTGAATCTGAAGCAAAAGGTATTGAATTCTTAACCGCATGGAGTGGTGGATATACCAATTGGAAACAAACATCTTATAATGGCAATTTTCGTAAGAATTATGCTGGAGTTGGCTATACATATGATAGCAAACGTGATGCGTTTATTTCTCCCCAACCATACGCAAGTTGGATTATAGATGAAGGAACTTGTCGTTGGGTTTCTACTGTAGCTTACCCCGCAGATGGCAAGATGTACGAATGGGACGAGTCTACACTTGCCTGGACAATATTAACAGCTAGTTAATATTTTATCTAAAATACTACAACGAAAACGGTATACTACTCTGCGTAGTAGCACTACCGGTGTTGGTTATCGTAGCATTATTAGTTGATCCATCTACTAAGAATGCAGGTCCGTTTTGTGTATTCAATAACAAACTGGTGCTAGTACCTGTAATAGCTGCACTTGGATTACCATTTTGGCTAACACTTTGCGTACTAGTTAATGGACCCGCCGGTGTAGTAAATGATACTGCAAACGGTGCCGCTGCTTGTGATGTTGCTGTACCTACATTGGTCACTGTAAAACCGTTAGTTGAACTGTCAGTTAAGAAACTACTATTATTGGGTGTATTTAATAACAAACTGGTACTTGTACCTGTTATTGCTGCACTTGGAGTTCCGTTAACATTAGCAAGTTGAGTGCTTGTTAATGGAGTTGTTGATGGAGTAAATGCACTGGTATAAACTGCCACACCTTTAACTATACGTAGATTAGAGATGTAACCTGACCAGTAACTGGGTGTACTCATTGCACCAACTGTCATACCATTTTGTGACAAACTATATCCACTAGGAGTTCCAGATGTTGTAAATGCTGTACTGACACC
>Ga0114962_10002180_pt1 | contig 16545 bp, 16 predicted proteins | sample C_130820_MF_Meta_FD_87017 | JGI IMG/M metagenome (GOLD analysis project Ga0114962, IMG submission 87017) | Freshwater microbial communities from Lake Croche, Canada to study carbon cycling - C_130820_MF_MetaG | ecosystem: Environmental > Aquatic > Freshwater > Lake | place: Lake Croche, Canada...
ATGCGCGCTGGTACGCAATGGACAGCGAAATACCCATGAAGAGTAGAAAGCTCGGCATTCCCAGACCGGGCCACAACCGTTCACGGTACGCGATTCCACTACTCATATCTGTACGTCCTATCCGTTATCGGTTTTTCTATTAGTTGAACCATTAGAATGGTGCCTAATCGCGGCAATTTAACAGCGCTAGGTAGGAAGTTCTCATGGCGTCTCCAGAAGTCAAACTTATCGTTTTACACCCCGCCGCGCGCATGCCGTCGTATGCTCACCATAACGATGCTGGTGCTGACCTCACTTCAATCGAAGAGGTGACCCTTGAGCCCGGTGAACGCAAACTTGTGCACACCGGCATTGCAATAGCGTTGCCAGACAACTTAGTTGCCTTGGTGCATCCTCGTTCAGGACTAGCTCTCAAGCACGGCATCGGGATGGTTAATGCTCCTGGCACAATTGACGCTGGCTACCGTGGAGAAATCATGGTGCTGTTGATCAACCTAGATCCAAGCACGACTGTCACTTTGCCGGCGGGCACGCGTATCGCACAGTTGGTGATTCAAGAAGTGCTACAGCCGACGTTTACCCTCGTTGACACCCTCCCAGATTCGGCTCGTGCGACCGGAGGTTTTGGCTCTACTGGAACTCTCAATGCACTCTAATACGGTGGAGGATGCCGAGTTCATCGACTTCGGCTGCTTGCTGATTCCCCCTCATCCCGACCTCGAAATCCAGGTGGATATTGACACGTCAAGTGATCGTGTTACAGCAATCTCACTTGTTTTCCCGCACTCTGTAGCATCGATACAGGTTTTTGCCTCAGCGACAAACGAAGATGCTTGGCCATCCGTTAGGGATGCAATCGTTGATGGACTTACTCGACAACATGTAGACAGCACAGTTGAGCTCGGCATGTTCGGTACTGAAATTCACTGCGTCATGCCTACCCAGAACGAAGATGGTACGAACATTGTGCAGCCGATTCGCTTTGTTGGCATTGATGGGCCTCGATGGTTTCTCCGAGCAGCCATTGGCGGGGACGCGGCCGTACTGAAGGACGCGATTTCAGGTATGGATGATTTCTTGGCCACGCTCGTTGTGGTTAGAGGTGTCCATGCAATGGCGCCGGGTGAGCCGCTCGTATTCTCGCTCCCGACAAAATAATTGTTGCGTGTGGTTCTCACACCGAGTCGAATTTGATTGTGACATGGGGTTAGGGTTGAGATGTGAATCCTGATGGAACCCCGCGTTGGAAATGGCTCTTTTCTCAAGAGGAGCTTGATGACGCCATCCTGCGCGATTCGGTTGAACTTATGGGCGCAGTTGCAGCGTCCCAGTGCCAGGTAGGCGAAACAGTCAAGGTGCGGGGGACCATTAGAACTGTTCGACTGAGACCTCACTCAAGCGTGCCTCTGTGCGAGGTTGACCTCTGGGACGGTTCCGGCTCGATCACGTTACTTTGGCTAGGTCGCCACACCATCCCAGGTATTTCAGCGGGCAGAGGACTGATTGCTGAGGGTCGCATTTCTCGCAATCAACAGGGAGCACCTGCCATCTACAACCCAAAATATTCCCTGCTACCAGTTGGCGAGTAACGATATGCAAACACCAGAAGAGTCACAGGACTTGCCCGATTTAGTCACTGATGTTGCTGAAGAGATCGCCGATGACACAGCCTTGTTGGCTCAAGCGCTCGGTGGCTGGCGTGGAATGTTGGATTCGGGCGTGCCTTCTTTGGTGTTCTTGATTGCGTATCTTGTGACCGATCACAATCTCGGTCTAAGCATCAAACTAGCCTTGGGAACAGGTCTGCTACTCGCCCTCGAGCGCCTTGTCCGACGCAAGTCACTGCAGCAAGTGCTCTCTGGTGGTGTGGGATTAGCCGTCTCTGCTTACATCACTCACAAATCTGGAAAGGCAGAGAATTTCTTTCTGCCTGGCATCCTGTGGAATCTAGGCTATTTCGTCGTTTGTGTCGTGAGCTTTTTGGTCAAGCGACCGGTGATTGGATTTATGATTGCTGGACTTAAGGGTCAGGACATGTCCTGGGTACGCGATGAGAAATTGCAGCGCACTTACAGCACTCTCACATTGCTTTGGGTCGCGGTGTTTGGAATCCGTGTTGGCATCATGCTGCCGCTATATCTGGCTGGGGCAGTAACAGCCCTTGGCACGATCAAACTCATTCTCGGATGGCCGCTATATCTGCTGGCAATTTACGCATCGATGCGCATCCTGAATACTCGCAAGGCTACCTAGTTTCGTAGAACCTCTAGTAGCGCGACCTCTTGATCAGGAGTTGCGATGAAGAGAAGTTCGTCTCCAGCCTCGAGGGGATCATCCTGAGAAGGGGAAATAACGCGAGAATCACGAAGAATTGCCACCAATGCGGTGTCAGGTGGGAATGGAACGGAGCCAACGCGTCGTCCTGCGATGGTGCTTTCTGGAGCCAAGGTAAATTCGACGAGGTTGGCTTGTCCCTTACGCAAAGACATGAGTCGAACCAAATCACCTACTGTGACCGCCTCTTCTACCAAGGCTGAGAGCATGCGAGGTGTTGACACTGCCGTGTCTACACCCCATGACTCATCAAACATCCACTCATTCTTTGGATGATTGACACGAGCCAAAACACGAGGGACGCCAAATTCAGTTTTGGCCAAAAGTGAGCAAACCAAGTTTGTTTTGTCGTCGCCAGTAGCAGCCACGACAACTTGACATTCACCGAGGGAGAGATTGCTCAATGAATCAATTTCACAGGCGTCAGCCTGAATGGTGTCAACTCCGTCAATTCGCAAGTCATTCACTTTCGGATCACGGTCAATGAGCAGGATGTCATAGCCAGCCGCAGCCAATTCAGCTGCCATGGACCGACCAACTTTGCCAGCACCGGCAATTGCAATACGCATTATTCGACAGGTCCCTTCGCAAACACTTCCGTCACTTGATCTTCTTGCGATACCGGCATAATCACTCGGACAATGTCTCCATCCTGATAAACAGTCTCGTGCGACGGGATCAGAGGGGAGCCGAGTCGAGTGATCACTGCTACACGCACGCCAACCTTGCGTTCGATCTCAACGACACTGTGTCCAATCCAAGACTGGGCCAACTGAACCTCGGCGAGTGAAACAGTCCCTGTTGGATCCGTCCACTCTTCTGCCGCACTACTTGGAACGATTCGCCGCAACATCTGTTCGGCCGTCCAAGAAACGGTAGCCACAGTAGGGATTCCCAAGCGTTGGAATACTTCAGCTCGGCGATGGTCATAAATTCGTGCCACAACATTGCTGACGCCGAAAGTTTCACGAACGGTGCGTGCGGCGAGGATGTTCGAATTATCACCGGATGACACCGCGGCGAACGCGCTAGCACGCTCAATGCCGGCAGCCTTGAGGTGTTCGCGATCGAATCCCATACCTTTGACTGTTAGCCCTTTGAAGTTCGGTCCTAACCGTCGGAAGGCAGCAGAGTCCTGATCGATAACGGCAACGGAATGGCCCAACTCGTCCAGCGCTGAAGCCAGCATTGATCCGACACGTCCACAACCCATAATCACTACATGCACACAACCAAACTACAGCATGCGCGTTCGTCTGCGAACGCCGAGCGCTATTGCCAAGTGCAATGTCTGCAATCCCCAAACTAAGGGCGTAGGCTGTTGCGACGTGGCTAACGTTTCAAACATCGCAAAACGCATCATTTTTGGTCGTGCACTTTCCAGCGATCGCTTAGGTGAAACACTCCTACCTATTCGCATTGCCTTGCCGGTATTTGCCTCAGATGCGCTTTCAAGCGTGGCTTATGCGACTGAGGAAATTCTGCTGGTTCTCGCCCTCGGTGGTCTAGCGCTGTACACCGGAGCGATCTGGGCTGGGCTAGCGGTCGCTGCTGTCATGTTCGTGGTCGTTCTGTCATATCGCCAAAACGTTCATGCCTATCCGAGTGGTGGCGGCGACTACGAAGTTGCCACTGAGAACCTGGGCCCTAATGCTGGCCTTGTCGTGGCAAGTGCTCTCCTGGTTGATTACGTTCTGACCGTCGCGGTATCAATCAGCTCAGCAGTGGCAAATCTCGCCTCTGCCATTCCTAGCTTGCACGAGCACAGCGTCTCCATTGCGATTGCGCTCATTCTCTTGATTGCAATATTGAACCTGCGCGGTGTCAAGGAATCAGGCAGTTTGTTTGCAATTCCAACCTATGCATTCATGTTTTCGATTATCACGATGATTATCTGGGCGGGCGTACGCATTGCTTCGGGAGACGTTTTACTTGCCGAGAGCAGTTCCTGGACAATCCATGCTCAAGCTCAATATTCAGGTCTTGCCCTAGCTTTCCTTTCTCTAAGGGCGTTTTCATCAGGTTGCACCGCACTTACTGGTGTGGAGGCCATCAGCAATGGTGTACCTGCATTCCGCGTTCCAAAGAGTCGCAATGCCGCCACAACTCTGGCGCTACTTGGCGCGATTGCCATCACGATGTTTTTAGGAGTCACAGTACTTGCCCTAATTACGAAGGTCAGAATTACGGAACTAAATTCGGATCTCATCGGATTGCCTGCAGGTCAGGAGCAAAAGACAGTCATTGTTCAGGTGGCGCAGGCGGTCTTCAGCAACTTCCCGCTTGGTGCAACTCTTGTTTCCATCTTCACTGCCCTCATTTTGATTCTGGCTGCCAATACGGCATTCAACGGATTCCCCGTTCTCGGTTCGATACTTTCTCGCGACAAATACTTGCCTGCACAATTGCACAAGCGTGGAGACCGTCTTGCATTTAGCAACGGAATTGCCATGCTTTCAGCTCTGGCTATCTTCTTGGTGTGGATCTTCCACGCGGAGGTCACTCGACTCATTCAGCTCTACATTGTTGGCGTCTTTGTCTCGTTTACGCTTAGCCAACTTGGCATGATGAAGCACTGGTCACGCATTATGCGCTCTGACATCAGTTCAGAAGAGCGCAACAAGGCTATGAGAAGTCGCGTGGTGAACACTGTCGGCTTCGTCATGACAGGCAGCGTGCTGATCATAGTCTTGGCGACAAAGTTCATGCATGGCGCTTACATTGTGTGTATCGCTATGCCGATCATCTTCCTAATCATGAAAGCCATCAAGCGGCACTATGACAAGGTTGCCCGGGAATTGACCCCGGATGATGAAGAAGAAGTTACTTTGCCGTCGCGAGTGCATGCAATTGTCTTAGTCTCCAAGATTCACCGACCCACTTTGCGCGCACTCTCGTACGCGCGTGCTACTCGTCCAACTGTCCTTGAAGCAGTTACCGTTGCAGTCGACAGTGATGAAACCTACGCCTTGACGCACGAGTGGAGCCAGCGACGCATACCTGTGACCCTCACTGTCCTGAACTCGCCCTACAGAGAAGTGACTAGACCAATTCTTGACTATGTTCGTAGCATCAGTCGCAAGAGTCCACGTGACTTAGTCACGATTTACATCCCGGAATACGTTGTTGGACACTGGTGGGAACAACTTCTGCACAATCAGTCAGCACTACGTCTAAAGACTCGCTTACTCTTTACGCCAGGCGTCATGGTTGTTTCGGTACCTTGGCAACTTGAATCCAGCGAACGACTAACTGCGGACCGTGACGAATCGGCCGCTGGTTCAGTTCGTCGCGGCACGTCTCCTGGCAATGAAACAGCCACTTTCTATGAACCCCAGGATTGATATTTCGTGACAACAGATGATCTTCCTCAGGTGTCCATTGGAGACGCAATAACGATCGATGTAACACACGTTGCCAATGGAGGCTTTTGTATCGCAAGGCACAACGGTCAAGCAGTGTTTGTTCGCCATGCATTACCCGGCGAAAAAGTCGTAGCTGAGATTACAGAGATTAACAAGCGTTATCTTCGAGCAGACGCAGTCGACATCCTCATCGCAAGTAAACATCGCGTTGAGCCGCCTTGTCCGTACACAGGTGTCTGCGGCGGCTGTGATTTCCAGCATGCGGATTTGGTCTATCAACGCGAATTGAAATCTCAAGTTGTCCGCGAACAGCTCGGACATCTCGGAGGCGTCACACGCGTTAACTCGGCGCCCTTGGAGGAGTTCTTTGTCCAGCCTCTTAACGAGTCAGAGACTGGGTTGCGATGGCGCACGCGTAACAGATTTACTCGAATAGGTGACATAGCCGTTGGCATGAAGATGCCCCGTTCGCACTCTGTCGTTGAGATAGATGATTGCCTCATCGCGGTCGATGGTGCGGTAAGCCTCGCTCAGTCAGCATTACACATTGGCTCGGGAGACATAGCAACTGCGCAGTCATCATTGGGCCAACATGTTGTTGTAGACGGACGCGGTGGACCTTGGCTAGATGAGGTGGTGAACACTCGCTCTTGGCGGATACACGCGAGTTCCTTCTGGCAGGTACACAAAGACGCGCCATCAACTTTTGTTCAGACGGTTCGCGGGATGGCTCAGCTCAACAAGGGCGAAAAACTGCTTGATTTGTATTCTGGCTCTGGCCTGTTTGCGGCATCTCTAGCTGCAGACGTTGGCGAACAAGGAGATGTCGTTGCTGTGGAGTCTTCAATAGACGCCGTGCGCGATGCCCGTCGATCCTGTAGCGATCTTTCCCAGCTTGAACTCATCACCGCAGACGTTGAAAAGTGGATCATGCAGTGCGAAGAAAACTTTGACGTTGTCGTGTTGGACCCACCTCGAGCCGGTGCAGGCTTGAAGGTCATATCGGACGTAGCTCGCATTGCAACAAGGTCAATTGTTTACGTAGCCTGCGATCCCAGTTCACTAGGGCGCGACACAAAGTACCTAGGTGATTTGGGCTGGAGACTGACTCGACTTGTTGGACTAGATGCCTTTCCAATGACTGCACACGTTGAATGCGTTGCACTCTTCACTCCAGATACTTGCCCGTAGTCATTGGTTGTTTACATCCCGTGCATAAGCCGCAGACAGGCAGACAGTAAACTGTGGCTAATTCAAGCAATCTAGGAGTGTCATGAGCAGCCTCAATTCATTCAACTCAAAATCGACGCTCACCGTCGGGGAAGAGTCTTTTGAGTTCTTTAGTCTTGACGCCTTACCATCAGCAAAGTCGCTCCCTTTTACGCACAAGGTACTCCTAGAAAATCTCCTGCGCACTGAAGATGGCGCCAACATCACTTCTGCACAAATCGAAGCACTAGCTAACTGGGACGCCAGTTCCACACCACAGGATGAGATTCAGTTCACGCCTGGCCGCGTCATCATGCAGGACTTCACAGGTGTGCCGTGCATCGTTGACTTAGCAACGATGCGAGAAGCCTTCACAGCTTTGGGTGGAGATGCCCAGCGCATTAACCCTCTCGCACCTGCTGAACTCGTGATTGATCACTCGGTCATCGCTGACTTCTTTGGATCAGCAGATTCTGAGCAACGTAACGTCGAACTGGAATATCAGCGCAACGGCGAACGCTACCAATTCCTGCGTTGGGGACAGGGTGCATTCGACGATTTCAAAGTGGTGCCTCCAGGTACTGGAATCGTCCATCAGGTCAACATCGAGGCACTCGCACGCGTCGTTATGGTGCGTAATGGTCAGGCCTATCCAGATACCTGCGTTGGTACCGATTCACATACGACAATGGTCAACGGGCTTGGGGTTCTCGGTTGGGGTGTCGGTGGCATTGAGGCCGAAGCTGCAATGTTGGGCCAGCCTGTATCCATGCTCATCCCGCGGGTTGTTGGCTTCAAACTGTATGGGCAGAGCGCCCCAGGAACGACCGCAACGGATTTGGTGCTGACTATCACGTCGATGCTGCGCGCACACGGAGTGGTTGGCAAGTTTGTCGAGTTCTACGGCGAAGGTGTGTCGGCAGTTTCATTGGCTAACCGTGCAACCATCGGCAACATGAGCCCTGAGTATGGTTCAACTGCCGCAGTCTTCCCAATTGATGAAGAGACCTTGAGCTACCTTCGCCTCACTGGTCGTCCTGCTTCGCAGATCGACCTAGTACGTGCCTATTCGCAAGCACAAGGCCTCTGGCATGATCCACACCACGAACCGGTTTACTCCGAATACATCGAGCTTGACCTCTCAACTGTCGTTCCTTCCATTGCGGGTCCAAAGCGACCTCAAGACCGCATCGTTCTGACTGATGCAGCCCCATCTTTTGAGCGCGATGTTCATACATACACAGAGGACCGTTCCGCCTCAGCGCAGATTTCAGTACATGGACAAGACTTTGTGCTAGAAAACGGTGCTGTCGTTATTGCAGCCATAACTTCGTGTACCAATACATCGAACCCATCAGTGATGATGGCAGCCGGCTTACTTGCAAAGAAGGCCGTTGAAAAGGGGCTCACTGCGAAGCCGTGGGTTAAGACAACCCTCGCACCAGGCTCGCAGGTCGTTACTGACTACTACAACAAGGCCGGATTGACTCCGTACTTGGACGAGTTGGGCTTCAGCCTTGTTGGCTATGGTTGCACCACTTGCATCGGAAACTCGGGGCCACTAGCCCCAGAGATTAGTGCGGGCATTAGTGCATCCAATCTAGCCGCAACCGCTGTCCTGTCTGGCAATCGGAACTTTGAGGGACGAATCAATCCAGATGTGAAGATGAACTATCTTGCATCGCCACCTCTTGTAGTTGCCTACGCTATCGCTGGGAATATGAGCATCGACATCACCAAGGATGCGCTCGGCCGGGATTCCAATGGCAACGACGTGTATCTCTCAGACATCTGGCCGACACCAGAAGAAGTGTCAGCAGCCATTGAAGGTGCAATCGATGCCGACATGTTTACGTCGCGCTACAAGGATGTCTTCGCAGGAGACAGCCGCTGGCAAGGACTGTCCACTCCTACGGGGGCTACTTTTGATTGGGCACCGGACAGCACCTACGTCCGCAGACCACCTTATTTTGAGAACATGCCTGCAGAGCCCGCACCGGTCCAAGACATATCTGGTGCCCGTGTTCTGGCGAAACTTGGTGACTCAGTGACTACTGATCACATCTCTCCGGCCGGATCAATCAAAGCCGACAGCCCAGCGGGTCACTATCTAGCCGAGCATGGTGTAGACCGAGCCGACTTTAATTCTTACGGTTCGCGTCGTGGTAATCACGAAGTCATGATTCGTGGCACCTTTGCGAATATTCGGCTACGCAATCAGCTGCTCGACAATGTCGAGGGTGGTTACACGCGTGATTTCACGACTGCGGATGCGCCTCAGACCACAATCTACGAAGCCTCTGTTGCAGCAGCGGCTGCTGGTGTGCCACTAGTCATTTTGACGGGCAAAGAATATGGCTCAGGTTCGTCACGTGACTGGGCGGCTAAAGGCACGGCACTCCTCGGAGTCAAGGCTGTTATTGCAGAGTCTTACGAGCGGATCCATCGGTCAAATTTGATTGGTATGGGCGTGCTACCACTTCAGTACCCGGTCGGCGCAACTGCAGATTCGCTTGGCATCAATGGCACGGAAACTTTTGCCATCACCGGTATCGATTCCCTTAACAGCGGTGTAACACCGAGCACTGTAAAGGTAGTTGCGACACGCGAAACTGGTGAGGAACTTGAATTCAATGCGGTGGTCCGAATCGATACTCCAGGCGAGGCTGATTACTTCCGTCACGGTGGGATTCTTCAGTACGTATTGCGGAGTTTGCTCAGCCAATAGTCAGGGATCATCAAGTGCCTTTGGCTGTGTTTCAACGTACACTTGTGGGATAACACCGAGGAGTACTAGGCATGTCTATTCTTGATCGAATTAAGTCACCAGATGACTTGCGGTCCATGTCTTTAGAGCAACTCGAGCAACTTTCAGCGGAAATACGAGACTTCCTTGTAGCTAATGTGACAAAAACGGGGGGACATCTAGGTCCAAATCTGGGAGTGGTTGAACTCACTCTCGCGGTGCATAGAATTTTCGACTCTCCGCGAGATCCCATTCTCTGGGATACCGGCCACCAGACTTATGTGCACAAAATTGTTACCGGCCGAGCATCCGATTTCCCGACTTTGCGGCAGGACGGTGGTCTCTCAGGCTATCCGAGTCGCGCAGAAAGCATCCATGACGTCATAGAAAACTCGCATGCATCGACGGCATTGAGTTATGCAGATGGCATTGCTAAGGCATTTGAGTTGCACGGCGAGACCGACCGACATGTTGTAGCCGTCATAGGGGACGGAGCGCTAACAGGTGGCATGACCTGGGAAGCCATTAACAACATTGCAAGCGCAGAAAGTCGATCCCTCGTAATCGTTGTCAACGACAATGAACGCTCGTATTCTCCAACCATCGGGGGACTAGCCAACAAGCTGGCTGCACTTCGTACACACAACGCCTACGAGGAGTTTCTCGGATGGGGTAAGCAACTCTTAAGTAAGACTCCACTGGTGGGACGACCTATGTACGAAGCCCTTCATGGCATGAAGAAGGGCATCAAAGATGTCGTAGCACCACAAGGGCTGTTTGAAGATCTAGGCATGAAGTACATAGGCCCAGTTGACGGTCACAACATTCAAGATCTTGAGTTTGCTCTCACCCGTGCGCGCGACTTTGGCGGACCAGTGATCGTGCACGCCATTACCCAGAAGGGGCGCGGTTACGCGCCGGCCGAACTCGATGAAGCAGACCGCTTTCATGCAGTAGGAATTGTCGATGCTGATACTGGTAAGCCTGTAAAGATTGCAGGTCCGTCTTGGACAGCTGCATTCTCCGAATCCCTAGTCAAGATCGGACACTCTAATCACACAGTGGTTGCTATCACTGCCGCCATGTTGGGTCCGACTGGTCTAGAAGCATTCAACGAAGCATTCCCGACACGCACATTCGATGTTGGCATAGCTGAACAGCACGCCGTAGCCAGTGCAGCAGGCATGGCTCATGCTGGACTAAATCCCGTCGTAGCGGTGTATTCAACATTTCTGAATCGCGCATTCGACCAGTTACTCATGGATGCTGCTATGCATCAAGCTGGTGTGACATTTGTGCTCGACCGCGCTGGAATTACGGGTGATGATGGCGCTAGTCACAATGGAATGTGGGACATGTCCCTGCTCACCATGGTTCCAGGTCTACACCTGTACGCACCTCGAGATGGGCAACATCTTACTCAAGCCCTACAGGCGGGCATCGATCGCACGGACGGGCCAGTGGTCCTTCGCTTCCCCAAAGGCTCACTTCCAGAGACAGTATCAGCCGTCTCAAAGGTGGGACATGCAGAGATCCTGACTGAACATATCGGTCGACCAGATGTGACAATCGTGGCTATCGGCGCGATGTGCGGCGTCGCGCTCGAGGCTGCAGATCGTCTCACCACTCATGGGCTCAATGTTGAAGTGGTTGACCCTGTACAGTGTCTACCGGTAGTACCGGACCTGATTTCCTACTTATCAGATCGGCGGCTAGTGGTGACCGTTGAAGATGGTTTAGTTGATGGGGGCGTAGGGCAGACGCTACTCAACGCCCTACTGCGTCAGTCACCAAATACTTCAACTTTGGCGCTTGGCATTCCGAAAGCCTTTCTCCGACATGCCTCACGAGCCCAGCTGTTAGCTGAGTGCGGGCTTGATGTTGAAAGTATCAGTGCGAGTATTCAGAACACGATGCAGACTGAGGTTACGAAGTAGACGATTGTATAGCGTCTTGAAAGATCGGGATAACTAGTTCTTGCTGCCAACGCCGCACATTAATGCCGGATAGAAAAGCTGACATTTCCTCATTTTTGGGCGGTTCCCACATGATGCGTCGGATGGCATCCGGCGAGATGACATTCTCAGGTGGCATGCCCAATGACTCCGCCAATTCGCTAATCCGAGACTTGGCGAATTCCAACCTGCTCCATGCTTGCGGATTTCGATTAGCCCAGTTGCGTGGGTTTGGTGGACCGACCGCTGGCAGCTTTACTGGTGGATACTCACTGGCACCTAATTCAAGCGCATGGCCAATAGCCTCAACCCAGACCTCTAGATGTCGGCGTACTTGCCTGGTGCGAAGAGCTGGCAAGGCTTCGATGTTCGTCTTGGCATCCATAGCCGTTCCTGCTAAAGCCACGATAGAGGAGTCTGGAAGAATTCTTCCAGGCGCAACATCGAGTTCATTCGCTAAATGGTCGCGCGCCTCCCATAGTTCTCTGACGATCGCGAGTTGAGCTGGCTTCTTTAGAGCATGCATGCCGGATGTTCGGCGCCAAGGGTCAATCCGGACAATGGGACCGGTGTTAAGGCGCACATGCTCAAATTCCTGGAGTGCGAATTCATATTTGCCGACAGACTCAAGTTCAGTGCGCATTGCTTCCCAGAGTTCAATTAAGAACTCCACATCGAGCGCGGCATAGACCAACCATGATTCTGGCAATGGTCTGGTCGACCAGTCTGCGGCGCTGTGTTCCTTAGCAAGGATGTATCCCAAGTCCGTGTGTAGCAGCGTACCTAGACCCACGCGTGGCCGACCTAACAGGCGTCCTGCCAATTCAGTATCAAAGAGTTGTGCCGTTGGGGTGAGACCAGCTTCAGCAAGACATACCAAATCCTGTGATGCGGCATGCAAAATCCAATCTATGCCCTCCAAAACTTCCTGCAAGGGACGCAGTGTGGCCAAGCCAGTCGGATCAATGAGGTGTGTTCCAGAGCCCTCGCGTCGAATCTGAATAAGGTAAGCGCGTTGACTGTAACGGAACCCACTTGCACGCTCGGCATCCAGAGCCACTGGCCCAGTACCAGACTCTAAAGATTCCACTGCCTTAGCAAGTTGCAAGTCTGTCTCGATGACGTGGGGCAAACCATCTCGAGGGTAGCTCACTGCAACTCCGGGAATGTCCGCCGGGACTTCGGGTTGATCAGTTGTTTCGGACAATAGAAGTCACACCCGGTGGTAAAGGAGCCAATCCAGCACACATCTCTGCCAGGGTTGTCCACGCGCGCAAGTGCGAGGCCAAATCCTCTGTTTCAGGTGTCCAAGAGGCTCGAAGTTCAAGTTCAGTTTCGCCAGCACGATCTTCTAGGCCTGCGAAAGACCGCGACACGGTTCGGGTAACTGTTCCAGAAATATTATGAAAAGCTGCGTTAGCTTCCTCAAGCGTCAACATGAGCCAGGACCATGCGACCTCATCGAAGAGTTCGTCCGTGACAACATCTGGCTCAATCGATGCTTTGATAAAAGTTACGATACGAAAGGGGCCGTCCCAGGTGTCTTGACCTGCCGGATCATGAAGAACTACAAAGCGACCGTTTGCGAGATCCTCATCGTGACTATTCACCACATCCGCTGCAATTGCGACGCTATGCGGCGCCAGACGGGCTGGAGCCGGTACTTCCTCAAGAATAATTTCTGGACGCACATTGACCGACTGCAAACTTGCCACAGCGGCAGTCCACGCAGGGGACTCTGCTGTCTTCGCTGACAAGTTGACCATGAATCCACTCTAGATTGCACGGCATCCACATCCTTTCTGGCTCGCCGTACATTACTGTGGCTAAGTGGCTGCCATACTTGCTCTTCTGTCGAGCGTGACCTGGGGATCTTCTGATTACCTTGGTGGGATGCTCTCCAAGCGGCGTCCAGCGATAGCCGTGGTCGGCGGTTCGCAGCCCTTCGGCTTACTCCTCGCCACCTTTGGTGCCTTAATCACTGGCAATTGGATATTTTCACGTGACATCTTGCTTAACGGACTTGCCGCAGGAGTCTCTGGACTAATCGGTTTGGTGTGTTTCTACATGGCTTTGTCATCGGGTCGCATGGGCATTGTTTCCCCAATTTCTTCCTTGGGTGTAATCCTGCCACTTGCCATCGGACTGGCGCGAGGCGAGCAGCCAACACAAACGCAAATGTTTGGTATTGCGATCGCAATCATTGGCATCGTCTTCGCTAGCGGACCCGAACTGCGTGGAGGAGCAAGTGCGCGCCCTGTGCTTTTAGCTATTTGTGCAGCGCTCACCTTTGGCCTGGCTGTCTACTTCATGGCGCGCGGTGCCGACGCCAGTCCGATAATGACTATCGTCACGATGCGACTCACACAAGTGACTATCATCGGATTGATCTCGCTTAGCCTGCGAAGCCTAGGGGGATTGCAGCGACAAGATGTGCCCACTCTAGCGGTCATCGGACTCTCGGACGCATTGGCCAACATCCTGTTTACCAGTGCCGCCGCCATTGGGTTGATGTCGATAACCGCCGTACTCGGCTCTTTATATCCCATGGTCACTGTCGTCCTGGCTTGGTGGTTAAACCAAGAAAGGCTGTCGCGCATTCAGTACTGGGGGATTGCCGCCACCATGCTCGGGGTTCTAGCTATCACTATCGGCTGATCTTGGTTCAAGAGTGAGACAGATTGAGTTGATGCAATAACGGAGATCCGTTGGCGTTCCATAGCCTTCACCACCAAATACATGCCCCAGATGTGAGTCGCATTGGGAGCAACGAATTTCGGTCCTAGTCATGCCCAGAGATGTGTCGAGAATCTCCTTAACTGCACCTGTATTGGCAGGAGAAAAGAAGGATGGCCATCCACAACCTGAGTGAAACTTCTCGGTTGACCTAAAGAGTTCTGAACCGCAGGCTCGACATGAATAGATACCCTCAGTCTCAGTGTCTGTGTACTCACCAATGAAGGGCGACTCAGTTCCAGCCTCGCGTAGAACTCGATATTCCTGATCAGAAAGATTCTGGCGATACCACTCTTCGGACTTACCGTGAAGATTCATATGAAAATCGTACGCACTTAAGCCTGTGTGTGCAGTGGACTAGCGGTGTATCGCAAAAAAGTGTGTTCATCGGCTACACCTACTACGGATCGATGCCAGGTCGAATATGTTGTGCCGAGCGGGGGATGCGTTGGAGTTTGGCCGACAACTATTGGTGCCAAAGTTATTGCGAGTTCGTCGATTGAAGCATCTTGCGCGAGTAAGGCGAGTAGCGACGGACCACCTTCACAGAGAATCTGATCAAGTCCAAGGGTGCGCAGGCTTTCAACAATGAACGAGCCCGTGAGTTCGCCGTCCGCCACAAGAACCTCGGCAACTTGCGTAAGCCTGTTCAGATTGGTGGACCATTCAAGGTCATCTCGTCGTTTGGTGATGATGATTGGTTTTGGGGCCTTGTTTCCGAGAAAGCGCTCATAGCCAGTGAATCCTAAAGATGCGCTCACGACACACAGCCGTGGTGCACTCTCACTCAGATGAGCGAACTCCTCGCGAAGGCGTAGGCTTTCGTATTTCTCGCCAATGGCGGTGCGAGCCCCCACAACCACAACATCGCTGAGCGCACGCAGCAGGAGTAGAACACGGAGATCTGCCGGACTACTCAGTTCGCGAGATGACCCTTGCCTACCGGCGTAGTTTCCATCAAGCGACAGGACCATGTTGGAACGAACCCAGAGTTGCAATGGCGGTCGATAGAGTTCAGCCAAATCGTTGGCTGTAAGAACGTTGAAGTCGACCTGCACGACTCAATCATTGCATGTGACCTAGGCTGTGAGGTGTGGTTACCTTAAGTGCTCGACATCCAGTGATTGATGCCCGCACACTCCTGCGAGATTTGCAGGCGCCCCCACGTTTCGCGAGTGCAAGGTTCGATAACTACATACCCGATCTTGCCTACCCATCACAGGCACAGGCGCGTGACCTCGTGGCAGATTTTGCAGCATCAACTCAGGATGCCAAACGTGGGATATTCAAAAGGCGCGCTTCCACCGTGAAGCCAGGCATTTACCTTGATGGTGGTTACGGAGTTGGCAAGACCCATTTGCTTGCGAGCCTCTGGCACGCGCAGGCTGGCGAGGCAACTTTTGCAAGCTTTGTCGAATACACAAATCTTGTCGGAGCCCTAGGTTTTGCCCAGTCGGTTGAGGCCCTCAGTAAGTACTCTCTGATTTGCATCGATGAGTTTGAGTTGGACGATCCAGGCGACACAGTTCTAATGAGCACTCTGCTGCAACGACTTGTTGAAAAGGGAGTAAAGATTGCGGCAACCAGCAACACGCTTCCTGATCGACTTGGCGAGGGGCGCTTTGCGGCTGACGATTTCATGCGCGAAATTCAGGGGCTCAAGAATCACTTCAATATTTTGCGAATTGAAGGAACCGATTACCGACATCGCGAGAATCTTGAACCAAGCGAGCCGTTGAGTGCAGCTGCTCTAGATTCCGTGGCTAATGAGAATGCCAACTGCACACTTGATGATGCGGTGGCTTTGCAACAACACTTGTCACGCGTTCACCCCAGCGCATTTGGCGCCCTGGTTGATGGCCTTGACCGTGTGTGTATCTCGAACCTAGTGCCAGTGACGGATCAAGCACAGGCCCTGCGCTGGGTAGTGTTCATCGATCGGCTGTATGACCGACAAATACCAGTGTCTTTTTCTGGATGCCAAATATCGGAGTTATTCTCAGCACAGATGTTAAAGGGTGGCTACCGAAAGAAGTATCTGCGAGCTTTGTCACGGTTGACTGCGCTGAGCCGCGAGACTTAGGCGAAAGGCTCACAGGCTGCTCAAACAGAATGGAGCGATGTTTCGGTGGTCGATACAGGATTCGAACCTGTGACCTCTTCCATGTCAAGGAAGCGCGCTAACCAACTGCGCCAATCG
>Ga0114962_10002182_pt1 | contig 16526 bp, 14 predicted proteins | sample C_130820_MF_Meta_FD_87017 | JGI IMG/M metagenome (GOLD analysis project Ga0114962, IMG submission 87017) | Freshwater microbial communities from Lake Croche, Canada to study carbon cycling - C_130820_MF_MetaG | ecosystem: Environmental > Aquatic > Freshwater > Lake | place: Lake Croche, Canada...
CACCGAAAACCATCGGACCGGTCGCGCCGTCGAGTTCGGGAATGGCGACCATGATGGTGCTCTCGACCGGCAGCAATCCACGATCTGAACCACCCCACTGATCCAGCGTCTGGAACTCGGCCGGATGGGCAGCGACATAGGGCACATCGAGCGCAGCCAGCACGTCTTCCGCCGCTTTGGCATCGTTGTAGGCGGGGCCGCCGACCAGCGAGAAGCCTGAGAGCGAGACCATCGCATCTATGGTGGCCTTGCCGTCGCGCACGAAGAATTTGTCGATCGCCGGGCGAGCGTCGAGTCCGGCCGAAAAGGCCGGGATCACCCTGAGGCCTCGCGCTTCGAGCGCCGCAATCACGCCATCGTAATGACCGTGGTTGCCGGACAGCAGATAGGACCGCAGCATCAGCACACCGACCGTGCCCAGAGGCGCTTCGACATTGGCCGGCAGCGGCAGGTCTTCCATGCTCTCGGACATGCGCGATGCCATGCGCGGGTGATAGACACCAAGCTCCGGATAAGCGACCGGGGCGGCCGGCTTGGACAAGCCCCGAAGGGACTTGCGCGGGCCGTCGGCATAACGGTCGACCAGAAAGTGGACCATATTGAACATGTTTTCCTGCGAGCCGCCGAGCCAGTACTGCAGCGACAGGAAATAGCTGCGCACGTCCTGCGCGGTGCCCGGGATGAACTTCAGCATCTGCGGAATCCGGCGCAGCATCTTCATCTGCTTTTCGCCGCCGGTTGCTGCCTTGTCCTTGCCGCTGCCGCGCAGTTTCTTGAGCAATGCCAGCGGCCCCGAGGCCGGCTTGTCCATATCGAACTTGCCCAGCTTCGTGAGCTTGACGACCTCGCTGGCCGACATGGCGCAGAACATGGCGTCGCAGTGATCGCGCCGCGCCTTGAGCGCGGGGAGAATCGGCAGAAAGTGATCCTCCAGGAAGAGCATGGTCGCAATGACGATGTCGCCCTTGGCGATGTCCTCGAGGCAATGCTCAAGGCCGTCGGACTTGCCGCTCCATTCAGACGCGGCATGCAGGGTGAGATTAAGCCCGGGGATCTGCTGCTTGAGCGACGCGCGGGCGCGATCGACCGCGCTCGACAGATGCGTGTCCATCGTCACGATGACGACATTCACCGGTGTCGCCTCAGCGTGCGAAGTGCGATTTTGCATCATAGAGTGTCTCAACCGTGATCAGTGACACGCCGCGCTCAAGTGCATAGCGCTCCGTGTTCTTGCGAGCCTTGCCCCGAACGAAAAAAGGAATTTTTTTAAGTTCGGCTTGGGCTTCGCCATCCCAGACTGCGGTGGCGTCAGGCGTGCTTGTCACAACCTGGCTGTCCGATGACTCAGGCGTCAAAGAAATCATTTCGACGACCGGTGACTCGATCGCCTGCGGCGCGGTGTCGTGTTGATCGGTCTCGGTCGTCGACGCGATCGGCGCCGCTGCGACACCGGTGCGGCCAAGATGCGAGGCGGGCGCGTTTTCATGAAACTCGAAGTCGCCGCGGAACATGCCCAGCAGGTGCTCCTCGAGACCCATCATCAACGGTGCAACCCAGGTGTCGAAGAGCACGTTGGCGCCCTCGAATCCCATCTGCGGCGCATAGCGCGCAGGGAAATCCTGGACATGGACCGGGGCTGAAATGACCGCGCAGGGCAGGCCAAGACGTTTGGCGATGTGGCGCTCCATCTGGGTACCGAGCACCAGCTCGGGCTGTGCTGCGCTCACGGCTTCTTCGACTTCGAGGTAGTCGTCGGAGATCAGCGGATCAACGCCATAAAGCTTGGCGGCTTCACGGATCTCGCGAGCAAACTCCCGGCTGTAGGTCCCCAGACCGACGACGGTAAAGCCCAGTTCCTGCGTGGCAACCCGCGCAGCAGCGACCGCATGGGTCGCGTCACCGAAAATGAACACCCGCTTGCCGGTGAGGTAGGTCGAATCGACCGACCGCGAATACCAGGTGGCGCGCGACGGTGCGCCGGCCAGCACAGCAGCGGGGTCGACACCCGCCAGTTCGGCCACTTCGCGGATGAAGTCACAGGTTGCGCCGACGCCCAGCGGCACCGACTTGGTCATCGGCTGCTGCAGATTGCGGGCGAGCCACTGAGCCGCCTGCGAGGCCGTCTCGGGATAGAGCACAACATTGAAGTCGGCCTCACCAAGCCGGACGATATCGGCTGGCGTGGCACCCATCGGTGCCACGACATTGACATCGATACCGAGTTGAGCGAGCAGCCCGGTGATTTCGCGGATGTCGTCGCGATGCCGAAAACCCAGCGCCGTGGGACCGAGCAGATTGCAACTCGGACGCTTGCCCTGCGGGCGCTCGGGACGCTTGCCGGGCGCCACCAGATGGCGCACCAGCTGATAGAAGGTTTCGGAGGCGCCCCAGTTCTCCTTGCGCTGATACGAAGGCAACTCGAGCGCCACCACCGGAATCGGCAGATCGAGCGCCTTGGCCAGACCACCCGGATCATCCTGGATGAGTTCGGCGGTGCACGAAGAACCGACAATCATCGCCTGTGGCGCGAAGCGCTCGTAGGCGTCGCGCGCAGCGGTCTTGAAGAGTTCGGCGGTATCGCCACCGAGATCGCGCGCCTGGAAGGTGGTGTAGGTTACCGGCGGGCGCTGCGGCAGGCGCTCGATCATGGTGAACAGCAGATCGGCATAGGTGTCGCCCTGCGGCGCATGCAGGACGTAATGCAGACCCCGCATCGCAGTGGCGACGCGCATTGCCCCGACATGCGGCGGGCCTTCATACGTCCAGAGTGCGAGTTGCATGGCGGCGCGCTCAGGCAGCGATCTTGGTGCGTCGATGCAGCGGACGCGAAAAGAGTTCGGCGAGATCGCCGGCCTGGTCATAGCCCTGAATCGGCGTGAAAACCAGCTCGATCGACCACTTGGTGGTCATGCCCTCGGCTTCGAGCGGATTGGCCAGCCCCAGCCCGCAGACCACCAGATCGGGCTGCAAGGCCCTGCAGCGATCAAGCTGGCGCTCGACATGCTGCCCTTCAGACAGCGTGATCGAATCCGGCAGCAGTGCCAGCTCACGCGACAGATGCTGCCGGTGCAGATAGGGCGTACCGACTTCGGTGAGGGTCATCTTCAGCTCGCGCGACAGAAAGCGCGCAAGCGGCACCTCCAGCTGCGAATCAGGAAAGAAAAATACGCTGCGACCCGACAGAAGACCCTGGTGCAGTTCGACCGAACGGCGAGCCCGCGCCCGACCCGGTGCAACCACCGCGTCGAATTTGTCAGACGCAACGCCCCAGGCATCGGCTGCGGCACGCAACCATTCGGTCGTGCCTTCGTCGCCGATCGGGAACAGCGCATCGAGTCGAGTGGCCCCGCGCTCTTCGAGTGCGCGCGCGGTATCAGCGAGAAAGGGTTGAGCCAGCAGAAAGCGGGTGTTGGGTCCGACCTCAGGCATCGCATTGGCGCGTCTGGGCGGGAAAAACGCCACCGGACCGATGCCCAACTGATCAAACATCCGTTTGAACTGGTCTTCGACCACATCGGCCAGCGCACCCACCACGACCAGCGACTTTTCCGATCCCGGTGCCTCATTGTCGGCAGGGGCCGGCAATGACGGGACCATCGCAGCCAGGCAGGCGTCCTCGCCCTGGGTAAAGGTGGTCTCGATGCCGCTGCCGGAATAGTTCAGCACCCGAACCGACGGCGAGAAGCGCTGCGACAGTCTTTGCGCGGCACGGCCAAGGTCGAGCTTGATGACTTCAGACGGACAGGAGCCGACCAGAAAGAGCAGCTTGATATCGGGCCGACGGTCGAGCAGGCGCGTGACGACCCGATCGAGTTCGACATTGGCATCCGCGAGACCGGCGAGATCACGCTCATCGATGATGGCGGTCGCAAATCGCGGCTCGGCAAAAATCATGACCCCGGCGGCTGACTGGATCAGATGCGCGCAGGTGCGCGAACCAACCACCAGAAAGAAGGCATCCTGGATCTTCCGGTGAAGCCAGATGATTCCGGTGAGGCCACAGAACACTTCGCGCTGCCCGCGTTCGCGCAGCACCGGCTGATCCTGACAGCCCGACGACTCACGATGAATTGCGATGACCTCACTCATACCGCACCCGCCCTGGCAGCTGACTCGAAGGCGCTTGCATCACGGGCTGCGGCACCCAACCGGGCGGCGCGCAACTTCAGAACGAACTGAATCGCATTGACGACATAGATGGCGTAAGCGGCCAGCGCGACGAACATCTGCTGGCGGGTATCGATTGCGCCGGTCAGCAAGGCATAGAGGTAATAGGTATGCAGGGCGATCACGCCCATGCTCACAACGTCTTCCCAGAAAAACGCCGGAGCAAACAGGTATTTGCCGAAGACCACCTTTTCCCAGATGCAGCCGGTGACCATGATGGTGTAGAGCGTGATGGTCTTGACGACGATCGAGATCGTCGCTGCGGTTTCACCCTGCCCGGTCGTCAGATAGCGGCACACCAGAACCACACTGATGATGAACACGAGGAACTGGAAAGGGGCCAGCAGACCCTGCACGAGGGTCCACTTCGTCTCGTCTCGACGCTTGCGTTCTTCCGCCGTATAAAGCGGCGGCCGGCCGGTTTTCGGCCGCTTTTGAGCGGCTTGCTCAGCGGTGAAGTCATTTGTCCCCATGGACCCAATCTAGCCGCGTCACCGGCGACTGTCAACCTGTCTTGACGTAATCCCCGGCTGACACTAGGATTCAGGCATCGACAACTCCACGCTGCTGACGTCGTCAATAGCCGGTCCGCTCAAAGGCCGGAGCGCTTGACACTCGGCTGAGTGGCCCTGACACTGGGGTAACACTTGCAGCAGCGCCGCATTCAGTCCGTTGGCCAAATCGTCCAGGGCTTTGCGTTACCCGAAACAGAACAGCGCCATCTGCGTCAGGAAGGCTGGAGCCAGCCTGCAATATCGACGCTAGCGGACGACAAGCAGTCAGGGAGACGGTTCATGGAGCGCTCATCCGGCAACCGCTCGCAGTCCGATGCGAGCCAGGACCCCAGTTCGCGGGGCGAAACCTCTCCTTATTATTCGGATACCAAGGCGTCGCCAGCCCGCAATCAGCAGTGGCTGCAACGAACCATCGAAACCGAGGTCATCCCCCGGCTGATGCTCGCCCATCGGCTGATGGCCGTCGCGCCGGGGGTTTCCGGCAGAGAGCCTGGATCGGTACCAGAGATGTCCGATATCGAAACATTTACGTCGCTGCTGCTGCAAGACGACGAGTCTGCTTGCGACGATTACATTGCCGCGCTGCGCAATCGGCCGGTGTCGCTGGAAAGCATCTTCCTTGATCTGTTCACCGGGTCGGCTCGTCGCCTGGGTGAGTTCTGGACCAATGACCTTTGCGATTTCACCCAGGTGACACTTGGCCTGTGGCGGATTCAGAAAATGGTCTACGAGCTGAGCAGCGCCGAACCAGCGCCCCTGCTCGAATCGACCAGAAGCTCACCGCTTCGGGCCATGCTGGTCGCAGCCCCGGGCTCCCAGCACACGCTTGGTCTGACGATGGTGTGTGAGTTCTTCCGAAGGGCTGGATGGGACGTCTATTCCGAGCCCTGCGCCAATGCTCACGAATTGACCGAGCTCGCCCGTCACGGATGGTTCGATGTGATCGGGCTGTCAGCCAGTGTCGATGATCAACTCGAATCGCTTGAAAGTTTTATTGCCGAGTTGCGATCGGCTTCCAGGAACCCCTCGGTTGGCGTGATGGTGGGTGGGCCGGTGTTCCTTAACAATGCCTCGTTGGTCGGTGAGGTCGGCGCCGACTTCACTGCATGCGACGCACGACAGGCGGTCGAATTGGCCGAATCCTTTGCATTCGCAAGTCAGCAGAAGTAATGACAGACAGCCTTCATCCGACGAAGACCGGCGTGGGTCAACACACCTAACCCGACCACCAGTGAACCGCGCGGCGCCCCTCAAGAACTCATTTGCCGGCTTCGGCCCGGCAGATACCGCCAACCTGATCGCGGCAGCGGCCGATGTCGCTTTGCTGGTTGATTCACGCGGCGTCATTCGCGATGTCTCGATCGGAAGCCAGGAGTTCGCCGGCCTTGCGCACACCGACTGGATCGGCCGGCCCTGGGCCGAGACCGTCACCTCCGAGAGTCGCCCGAAAGTTGAAGCGCTGCTGCAGGTGGCAGGCAGCCGCGTTGAGCCCCAGTGGCGACACGTCAATCACGCCTCCAGCGAAGGCAGCTCGATACCGGTTCTTTATTCGACGATCCAGGCTGGCCCCAAGGGGCAGGTGGTCGCCATTGGCCGTGATCTTCGGCAGTTTGCGGCGGTCCAGCAAAGACTGGTCGCAGCGCAGCAGTCGATGCAGCGCGACTATGTCAGGCTGAGGCAGACCGAGACGCGCTATCGCATGCTCTTCGAGTCGATCTCCGAGCCGGTCCTGATCGTCGATGCCGGCACCTTGAAGATCATTGAAGCCAACCCCGCCAGCGGTCAGCTCTTCGCTGAGACACCAAAGCGCCTGATCGGCCGCGCGATCGGCGACTGCTTCGATTCAGCCGGCAGTACCGAGCTGCTGGCAATCGTGGACACCCTCAAGGGCGCCAAGCAGACGCAAAGTTCGTCGATCAAGGTCAAGACCGCCAACCAGCGCAGCGTCGAACTGTTGGTCTCGGCCTTCCGGGTCGACAATGACTCCCTGTTGCTGATCAACCTGTCGCTGCCGTCCAGCGCGTCGGCAACCGCCAGCGACGCCCCACGGCAGTCGCTCCTTGCGGCCATCGAACGTGCGCCGGACGGTCTCGTGGTCACCGACACCAGCGGAAACGTGCTGTACGCCAATCACAGTTTCGCGGAGATGGCCCAGTTTGATACCGGCGAGCAGATCATCGGCGAGTCGCTCGACCGCTGGCTTGGCCGATCCGGCGTGGATCTGGGGGTACTGATGGCCAACCTGCGCCAGAACGACGCGGTCAGATTGTTTCCGACCGTCATCCGCGGACGGTTTGGCGCCGAGACCTCGGTCGAGATTTCTGCGGCGTCGGTTCCCAATGGCAAGCAGCCCTGCCTGGGATTCACCATCCGCGACGTCGGTCGACGCCTGCAGACCGAATCGCGGGGCAGCGACAATCCCGGCCTGTCTCGCGCCGTGGCGCAACTGGCCGAGCTCGTCGGTCGAGTGCCGCTCAAGGAAATCGTCGGCCAGACCACCGACCTGATCGAACAGATGTGCATCGAGGCTGCGCTGCAGCTGACTCGCGACAATCGTGCTGCGGCTGCCGAAATGCTGGGCCTGTCGCGCCAGAGCCTCTATGTGAAGCTGCGCCGCTACGGGCTTGGCGAGTATCCCGCCGAAAACGCGCACTGACTGGGGCCTGAGCGCTGGTGGCATGAGTTCCGACGCAGCCGGCGCCAATGGCGACGTCGCTCGCGACGTGGTCGTGATGGCGGCCTTCGATATTGATCCGGCTTGGCGCCTGTGGGGATGGTCAAGGCTGGTTCGAGGCCAGTCCGGACTGCGTGGCGCCGCCGGACTGCGTTTCGCCAAAGTGCTGGGCAGTGGCGTCGAAGGCGGCTTCGGCTTGAAACCCAGCGCGTCGATTCTCGGCCTTTTCTGCGTCTTTCAGGATGCAGCAAGCGCCGACGCCTTCACCGCAAACGATGGTCTGATGCGCCGCTGGCAAGACCGCTCGCGCGAATCCTTCTGCGTGAAAATGCAGGTCTACTCTTGCCGCGGCAGCTGGGCCGGGAATCGCCTGGCGGTCACCGCCACCCCCCCCCAGGCAGGACCGGTGGTCTCGCTGACTCGCGCATCAATCAAGCCCTCCCGCGCTGCCGCATTCTGGCGGATGCAGCCACCAGCCGAGCGATCACTCGAGCGGGCCACCGGCTGCCGGCTTGCGATCGGCGTGGGTGAAGCGCCCCTGCTGCGTCAGGCGACCTTCACCGTCTGGGACGATGTCGCCGCCATGGATCGCTATGCCCGCAGCGGCGCCCATCAGGAGGCGATCGTGGCGGCTGCACGAGGCGGGTTCTTCTCGGAATCGATGTTCGTGCGTTTCGCGCCGTATGAGATTCACGGCCAATGGAAAGGATCGTCGATTGGCTGATCACCATGTCGTGGTGGTGGGCGCCGGCATCGCCGGACTGGTCACTGCCATCGATCTGGCCCGCCAGGGCCTGAGGGTCACCGTGCTCGAACGGGCGGCGGCGCCCGGTGGCAAGCTGCGACAGGTAATGGTCGACGGTGCTCCGATCGACAGTGGCCCGACGGTTTTCACGATGCGCTGGGTTTTTGATGCGCTCTTTGCCGATGCCGGCCTCGACTTCGATCAGGCGGTTCGACTGGCGCCACTCTCTGTTCTGGCCCGCCACGCCTGGGGCGCTGGTGGTCGCCTCGACCTGTTTGCCGATGCGCAGCGGTCGCAAGACGCCATCGGTATGTTCAGCGGCGCGGCGGAAGCCCGGCGCTTTACGCAATTTTGCGAACAGGCGCGCCGGGTCTATGACGCGCTTGAAGGGCCCTACATCCGATCAACCCGGCCCCATATGCTTGGCATCTCACGCGATCTCGGGCTTGGCGGTGTTGCAACACTGACCGGGCTCGGACCCTTCCGTGACCTGTGGCGCGCGCTGGCAAAGCACTTTCACGACCCTCGACTGCAACAACTCTTCGGCCGCTATGCCACCTACTGCGGATCCTCGCCCTTCGAGGCACCCGCCACGCTGATGCTGGTGGCGCAGGTCGAGATGCAGGGAGTCTGGGCGGTTGAGGGCGGCATGATCGAGCTGGCCCGCGCACTCACCCTGCTGGCGCAAAAGCTCGGCGCCACCGTCCGATGCCATGCGCATTGCGAGAGCATCATCGTCGAGGGCGGGCGAGCCCGGGGCGTGGTCTTGAGCGGCGGCGAACGCATCGATGCCGATTCTGTGGTCTTCAATGGCGATGTCGGCGCGCTGTCGGCCGGACGGCTCGGCAAAGCCGCCACGCGCGCCACGCCAGTCGTACCAAAGGATGCACGGTCGCTGTCGGCATTGACCTGGTCGATCAGGGCTCGCACGCGGGGCTTCGCGCTCACGCGTCACAACGTCTTTTTTGATGACGACTATGCAAGCGAATTCAGCGACATCTTCCGGCGCGGTCGGCTGCCTGCGAAGCCAACAATCTATGTCTGCGCACAGGACCGCGACGATGCGACCGAACTTGACGGACCAGAACGGCTGCTTTGCCTGGTCAATGCGCCGGCGCGCGGTGATTCAGCGCCTTTCGATGCTGCCGAAATTGCGTCGTGCAAGCGTCAGGCCTTCGGTCTGATGCAAGCCTGTGGCCTGGAGATCGACCCGCACGAGCACCACTGCGTGACCACCAGCCCGAACGATTTCGAGCGGCTGTTTCCGGCGACCGGCGGCGCGCTTTACGGCCGCGCCTCGCATGGCTGGATGTCCGCTTTCGAGCGCCCTGATTCAGGCAGCGCTGTGCCCGGACTCTGGCTGGCAGGCGGGAGCGCCCATCCCGGGCCGGGCGTGCCGATGGCCGCGATGTCGGGGCGGCTGGCCGCGGCCACGCTGATTGCCGATCTCAGCTCAAAGGGCCGTCGATCGAAAATCACGATTCCCGGGGGCGCAAACTCGAGCGGTAACGCCGCCTGAGCGAAAAGCCCGCGCCGGTCAGCGGCGCGCGCGCACCACCTCTGCGGCCTCGGGCAAGACCGACATCAGCGCCTTGGCCGATGCCAGCACACCCGGCATGCCGGCGCCCGGATGCGTGCCGGCACCGACGACATACAGGCCCTCGAGATCCTCGCTGCGGTTATGGGGCCGGAACCACGCGCTTTGCAGCAGCAAAGGCTCCATGCCGAAAGCCGCGCCCTTGAAGGACAACAGACGATCCTGGAAGTCCTGGGGGGTGAGGTAAAAGGACGTGACGATCTCGTCGCGCAGGCCGGGCATCACGCTTTTTTCGAGTGACTCGGCGATCGCATCGCGATAGCGTTCGGCGTGCTCGGCCCAGTCGGTGCCGCTGTCGAGGTGCGGGACAGGCGACAGCACATAGAAAGCATCGCAGCCTTCCGGCGCCATCGCCGGATCGGAGGCTGTCGGACGATGCAGATAGAGACTGAAGTCCTCGGCCAGGTGCTTGCGCTTGAAGATGTCGTTGAGCAATTCTTTGTAGCGCGGCCCGAGCACCATCATATGGTGCGGCACATCGTGATATTGCTTGCGCGTACCGAAGTACCAGACGAAGAGGCTCATCGAATAGCGGGCTTTGTCTAGCCTGGCATTGGTCCATTGTCGACGATATTGAGGCTCAACCAGATTGCGATAGGTCCAGGCGGTATCGCCGTTGGAGACCACGATATCGGATGCAATCGTTTCACCGCCGGCCAGTTCGACACCACTTGCACGACCCTTGGCCACCGTGATGCGGGTGACTTCGGTGTTGTAGCGAATGGTCGAGCCCTGCTCAACGATGAGCTCGACCAGCCCGCGCACGAGCGCGCCGGTGCCGCCCATTGCCCAGTGCACGCCATGACGCCTTTCAAGCGACGCGATCAGCGCATACGCGCAGGTCACCGAGAACGGGTTGCCGCCGATCAGCAGCGGATGAAAACTGAAAACGATCCGCAACTTCGGATTCTTGAAGTGCGAGGCCGCCAGTGTATGGATGCTGCTCCAGGCTTTCATGCGAGTGAACGCCGGGATCGCCTCGAGCAGATTGCTGAAGTTGTCGAAGGCGGTTTCGGCCATCCCCTCGAAACCCAGCCGATAGCACTTCTCGGCATCGACCATGAAGCTTTCGTAACCCGCGACATCGTCTTGCGAAAAACGGGCCACCTCGGCGCGCATGCGCACCGGATCTCCGGTGTAGTCGAACCAGGTGCCGTCATCAAAACGGATCCGGTAGAACGGGTCCATTGGCTTGAGCGTGACATGGTCTTCGCGACGGCGCCCACACAGGGCCCAGAGCTCGTCGAAAAGAAAGGGCGCGGTAACAATCGTGGGGCCGGCATCGAAAGTGAAACCGTCACGCTTGTAGACATAGGCTCGTCCGCCAGGCATATCGAGCTTTTCCAGAACCGTGACCCGCCAGCCGCTTGCTGCCAGTCTGATCGCCGATGCCAGCCCGCCGAAACCGCTGCCGATGACGATCGCATGCGGCTTTTCTGCGCTTTCCGATGCGCTCTTGCGCACCGGTTCAGCACCGGCATGGACTTCATCGAAAGAGAGGTAGGGCTTCATTAGCGTCATTGCGCGCGCTCCGAATTAGTCGATCTAGTGTAAATCATAGTTGACGCTTTTGCGTGTCAGATGCAGACTGCCGCGATGGCTGCCGTCCTGTCCCGACCCACCGTTTCGACCGTCACCGAGTTGCTGAAACCGATCACCTGGTTTCCGCCGATGTGGGCGTTTTCGTGCGGTGTCGTGGCCTCGGGTGTGTCACCTGACGGACGCTGGCCGCTGATCATCGTGGGGGTTCTGCTGGCCGGACCGCTTGTGTGCGCCACGAGCCAGGCCGTCAACGACTGGTATGACCGGCATGTCGATGCCATCAATGAACCCGGTCGGCCGATTCCGTCGGGTCGCATGCCAGGCACATGGGGACTGTACATCGCCTGCGGCTGGACAGTGCTGTCGCTGCTGGTGGCGATGCTGCTCGGACCCTGGGGATTCGGTGCAACCATGGTCGGCTTGATCCTGGCATGGGCCTACAGTGCACCACCGATACGTCTGAAGCTTAACGGCTGGTATGGCAATGCAGCCTGCGGCCTGTGCTACGAAGGGCTGGCCTGGGTGACTGGTGCCGCGGTCATGGCCGGCGGCGTGATCCCCGATGCCCGATCGCTGGCGCTCGCCGGCCTCTACAGCCTGGGCGCTCACGGCATCATGACGCTCAACGACTTCAAGGCGGTCGAAGGTGATCGCCAGATGGGCGTGCGATCGCTGCCGGTGCAGCTGGGCATCGTGCCGGCCGCCAGATCGGCCAGCTGGACCATGGCGGTGCCGCAACTTGTGGTGATCGGCCTGCTCAGTCACTGGGGCCGTCCGGGTCATGCCGCGGTCATCGCCGGCCTGCTCGTCGTGCAGGGCGTGATGATGAACTGGTTCGTGGCCGACCCCAGCAAACGGGCGCTCTTTTACAGCGGCTTTGGTGTGCCGCTATTCGTCGCGGGCATGATGGTCAGTGCTTTCGCGCTTCGCACGCTGATCGGAGGCTAGCGCGATGGCCGGTGCCTACTTCGGATGGCTGAGCATTGCCCGACTGGGCCTGGTGCAGATGGCGTTGGGCGCGATCGTCGTGCTGACCACCTCCACCCTGAATCGCGTCATGGTGGTCGAGCTGGCGCTGCCGGCGCTGTTGCCGGGGCTGCTGGTCGGCGTGCACTACGCCATGCAGGGTCTGCGGCCGCGGATGGGTTTCGGCTCTGATGTCGGCGGACGCAGCACACCATGGATCGTCGGCGGCATGGCGGTGCTGGCGATCGGCGGTGTCGGCGCATCCGGGGCAACCGCCCTGATGGCAACCAATACACCCTTGGGTATCGCTGCAGCGGTGCTGTCCTTTGCCGTCATTGGCATCGGTGTCAGCGCCTGCGGCACCAATCTGCTGGTACTGCTGGCCAAGCGGGTCGAGGCGCCGCGTCGGGCTGCCGCCGCGACCATTGTCTGGCTGATGATGATCATGGGATTCGCGATCACCGCTGGTGTTGCCGGCAAGCTGCTCGATCCGTATTCGCCTGAGCGGCTGATCACCGTCACCGCAGCTGTCGCGGCCATGGCGGTCATCGTGACGCTGCTGGCCCTCTACCGGCTCGAAGGTGCGCGCTTGATCGCATCGGGCTCGGGCGAACAGAACGCGGGCAGCGAGCCCAAGCCCGGCTTTGTGCAAGCGCTTCGCGAAGTATGGTCCGAGCCGGCAGCTCGCCAGTTCACGATCTTCGTCTTCGTCTCGATGCTTGCCTACAGCGCTCAGGACCTGATCCTTGAGCCCTTTGCCGGCGCTGTCTTTGGCTTTTCGCCGGGCGCCTCGACTCAGCTCTCGGGCATCCAGCACGGCGGCGCCTTTGCCGGCATGGTGCTCGCGGCGCTGGCCGGCAGCGAGTTTGCCGGTCGACAGTTCGGCTCCTTGCGCACCTGGACGATTGGCGGCTGCCTGGCCTCGGCGATCGCCCTGGCAGGACTGGTGCTGGCAGGCACGCTTGGCGGCGACTGGCCGCTCAAGGCGAATGTCTTTGCCCTTGGTGCTGCCAATGGTGCGTTTGCGATTGCCGCCATCGCGTCGATGATGCGACTGGCAGGCGAAGGTCGCCGTTCGCGCGAAGGGGTACGCATGGGATTGTGGGGCGCAGCCCAGGCGATTGCCTTCGGCGTTGGCGGTCTGGCCGGCGCAGCCGCGAGCGACCTGGCGCGGCTGGTTATCAGCTCGACCGGTGCGGCCTATGCGCTGGTCTTTGGTATCGAAGCCGTGCTCTTTATCGTCTCGGCTCGCCTTGCGTCGCAGATCGGTCAATCGCAGACCGGTGAATTCAGGATTGATCAACAGGTGTCTGACAACTCGCCCGCAAGCCGGGCTGGCGACTATCGGGTCGCTCGAATGGAACAGGGATAAACACATGGATCAGCGCGAAGTCTTCGATGTTGTCGTGATTGGTGGCGGACCCGCAGGGGCGACCGCAGCGCATGAGCTGGCGCTCAAGGGCCGCTCGGTGCTGCTGCTCGATCGGGCCGGGCGCATCAAGCCCTGCGGCGGCGCGATTCCGCCCCGTCTGATCAAGGACTATGCGATCCCGGATGCGCTGCTGGTCGCTCGTGCGACATCGGCCCGGATGGTCTCGCCCAAAACCGCCAACGTCGATATCCCGATCGAGGGTGGCTTCGTCGGCATGGTCGATCGCGACCAGTTCGACGAGTGGCTGCGTGAACGCGCAGCCGCTGCCGGCGCGGTGCGCCGCACCGGTACCTTCGAGAAGCTCGAGCGCGATGCCGATGGCATCAACACCATCCATTTCAAATCCCGCGACGATCATCGGCGTGGCGAAGGCACGCCCGACAGCATTCGTGCGCGGACCATCATCGGCGCCGATGGCGCCAAGTCGGGCGTGGCACGTCAGGCGATTCCTGGCGCCAAGGATGTCCACTATGTGTTTGCCTATCACGAGATCGTGGCGGCACCCGAGGTCAAACCGGCCGGCTATGACGGCACACGCTGCGATGTCTGGTATCAGGGCCGTTTATCGCCCGACTTCTACGGTTGGGTCTTTCCGCACGGCGATACGCTGTCGATTGGCACCGGCAGTGCCGACAAAGGTTTCTCGCTGCGCGGCGCAGTCGGTGATCTGCGCGCGGCCACCGGCCTGACCGATGCCAAAACCCTGCGCCGCGAAGGCGCTCCACTGCCGATGAAGCCCCTCAAGAAATGGGATAACGGTCGTGATGTAGTGCTCGCCGGCGATGCCGCAGGCGTCGTGGCGCCGGCGTCCGGCGAAGGCATCTATTACGCAATGTATGGCGGCTCGCTCGCCGCCGACGCCATTGAAGGACTGCTTGCCACCGGCAACGTCAAGTCACTGGCGATGGCACGCAAGCGCTTCATGAAGGCGCATGGCACGGTGTTTCTGGTGCTGGGCATCATGCAGCGCTTCTGGTATTCGAGCGACAAGCGTCGCGAGCGCTTCGTGAGCATCTGCAAGGACAAGGATGTGCAGCAGCTCACCTTCGAGTCGTATATGAACAAGGCGCTGGTGCGCAAGAAGCCGATGGCTCATGTGCGGATCTTCTTCAAGGACATGGCCCATCTGCTGGGGTTTGCGCGCGTCTGATCCGGACCGCCAAGTGCACTATGGCTTGTCATGCGTGAGTTCGTCGCCAGCGGACTGATCGTTGATTTCGCGATTGGACTGACCCTGCTCGAACTCGTCGCTCTGACCGTCTATCGCGCTCGCACAGGCCGAGGCATCGAAGCCTCAAAACTGGTCATCACGTTGGCGAGTGGCCTGCTGCTGATGCTGGGCTTGCGCGCCGCCCTGACCGGCGCCGATTGGCCCTGGATTTCCCTGACCCTGTCAGCCTCGGGTGCCGTCCACGTGATCGACCTGAAAAATCGCTGGCCGCGCCGGATCGGCTGACTCACTTATCGGTTGATTGCTCACGACCCCAGGAACTGCAGGATCGCCTGGCCTGAGGGCTGCGCCGCTTCTTCCTGCGGCAAGTGGCCAACACCGGGAAACCTGACCAGCCGTGCCCCGGGGATTACCCTGAGATAGTCGTCGGCATTGGCAATGGGGATCATGGCATCGCGATCGCCCCACACCAGCAATGTCGGCGCGGTGATGCGCGCCAGAATCGGCACCGGATCCTGCAAAACCGACTGCTCGAGTCGCGCGATCATGGCCGACCGCACGCCAGGTGCGACCATCATCTCGTAATAGCGGGTCAGCAACTCCGGCGTCAGGACCTCGGGATTGGCATACGCCGGCGCCAGACTCATTTTCAGCAGTGACTTGGGCAGCACATACTTCATGGCCTTAAGGCTGAGGCCCACCTCGGGCGTCTGGCCATACTCGAAGCCTGGACTGGCAAATCCATCGGGCGAGACCAGCACGAGTTTCGTCACGCGATCAGGATGCGCCGCTGCAAATTGCCAGGCCAGCCGCCCTCCCATCGAATGGCCGACCAGATTGGCGTGCTTGATACCGAGTGCATCCATCAGTGCCAGCAGCACCACCATGCCGTGAGCATCGGTGTAATCACCGCTTGGGTCAGCACCAGTCAGGCCGGCCCCGGGTAAATCGACGCTGATCACGCGCAGCGTCGGCTCAAAGAGTCTGGTCCAGTCATCCCAGGTTTGCAGGCTGCCACCAAACCCGTGCAGCAGGATCACGACTGGCGCATCGCGCGCCCCTTTGTCCTTCACATGAAGCCGCAAACCAGCAACTTCGATGAAATCGCTCGCGCCTCGGGTGTAGCGCGCTTCAAGATCGCCCCGTTTGAGATCAGGGGTCCAGAGCCAGGCCGAAGCCACAGCCACAGCCACAATCAAGGCCAGGAGGGCAATCATACTTTTCTTCAAGGCGTCGGAGGACCATCAGCAGGAGCAGATCCGAGTATGACTCACGCCGACAGCCGCCCTGATTCGCTCAAGGTGTGAATTAAGTCCTGAAGTCAGCGGGTCTTCGGTCGAAAACATAGGAGACTGAACGAGGACACACAAATGGACATGAGCATTGGACGCAACGGACTGGCAGCGGCTTCGCGGCAGATGGATGCAGCCGCGTTCGAGATTGCTCGTGCCTCGACCCAGCGACCTGCACAAGTGGCATCCGGGCTGTCGCCCGGAGCAGCCGGACTTGATTCCGGATCCGGCAGTCTGACGCTGATGGCAACACCGACCGATGCGGACTTGCCTCGCACGATGGTTAACCTGATGGTGGCCAGCAATGCAGTTCTGGCCAATCTGCAAACCGTCAAACGCACCGATGAAGTTTTGCAGTCTCTGTTTGCCAACCGCTGAGGCAAGCAGCAAATAAATCGAGCAGCAAACAAGAAAGGGCGCCTGAG
>Ga0114962_10002183_pt1 | contig 16526 bp, 14 predicted proteins | sample C_130820_MF_Meta_FD_87017 | JGI IMG/M metagenome (GOLD analysis project Ga0114962, IMG submission 87017) | Freshwater microbial communities from Lake Croche, Canada to study carbon cycling - C_130820_MF_MetaG | ecosystem: Environmental > Aquatic > Freshwater > Lake | place: Lake Croche, Canada...
TTTATTATTTTTATTATTTTTATTATTTTTATTATTTTTATTATTTTTATTATTTTTATTATTTTTATTATTTTTATTATTTTCCTTGTATTTTCTTTATTATTAAAGCAAACCATTGTATCTCGGTAAAATTTTATCTACCGTTGCAGGATTATCATACAATATTTTGAATTCCAACGCAAACGCAAAAGGAACTTGATTAAATGTAATCTTTATTCCATTGGAATCATAAAAAGACACTACCAACTTGGAAATATCTATGGGGCCCATGTAATTTCGTGATTTAAAAATAAAATCCGCACCAGTATCCAATGTGTTTGTAAAATGGGAGCTTGTTACAGGTATCAATGCCAATGTATTATTATTAAAGAAAAATTTGGGAAAAACCCCTGTCACATCATCTATTGTGTTGTTTGCAAATTCATTCACACAAAAATAAACATATCCTCCATTTCCATCGTTGTATTGTGCTTCCCCTTGATAACTTTTCACAGGATACGCTTCCCCTTGCACAAATCCAGGAACATCCGGATAATAATTCACTTGTACATCTTGAAAAGGATTATCGTAAACAACTTTACGATATCCTATTTGAAAACCGAGTGTATTTGGTTGCAATTTGTTATTTGCATAGTATTCCGGTAAGTCCGCACTATATGGATATTTTTCCGCACAAACATCCACAGTAAACGTATTTGTTTGACGATTGTAAAAACTCGCTCCATCGTCCCAGGCAGGCATATCAAAAATTATTTTAAAATTATTATTTCTTGTATTTATAATACTTACTCGGTTTGAATAAGGACTTATTACAACAGCAAATGGATTTTGAAAATTAGGGACAAGAGGCTCATTGTTTACAGTGTTTATGATAGGAGGTTTATAACTACCATACCCATAAAGTGCGTTGTTTATATTTTGCTCCAAAATAGGGGGAAAATTTACACTTGTAAAAAAACCTGCAGACATTTCAATTACCGCTTGTTGTCCTGTCTCTACTGTTATGTACATGTAGACATTTTTTTGATTGATACTAAATGTTGGTTGTACATTTGGATACTGAAGGGCTGATAAAGCCATTCCCATGACATTACGTATTGGGTTCACCAATGTAAATGTAAAATCTATTGCACCTGTTACAGAATCCTCTTTTAATGATTGTGGATCTCCCTGGTGCAAAAATTCATCACAATAAATTGTGTTGAAAACAAACAAACGTGTACGGTAACTTGAATCAATTTGATTCGGGTATTTATTACTTATACTATGCGTATTTTGCACAAAATGAGGCTCTTTAGAATAAGCAGGACTACTATATTCATTGAAATTCGGTTTTTTTAATATTGTTACCGAATTTTGAAACGGATTGTTTGCATTCACTGTCAAACGATCCTTTGCTTGATTGATAAATTTCAACATATTTTTCTTTTCTTCTACATCAGAAGAAGTATTGTTCAAAATGAGTTTTTCAATCAAATCATCCGCTTTTTTTTCTACCTCTTCTTTTGAAACTGATTTGCTTCCATCTATCTTTAAAAAACTTTTTAAATCATCAAAAGAATAATTATCAATATTCAATATATCTAAATTGGAATTATCTGAATTTTTTGAATTCAATGTATTTGTTATATCCATTCTAAATATATAATATAAATAAAAGATATATTTAATTTACAATTCTTTAAAATATATATAACAAATAATTTACAAAGTAATTTACAAAGTAATTTACAATATATATATTATAAAATTGAATATAAAAGAAATAAATGTTATAATCACATACTATAAAATGATTACAACATTAGAACCAAACCAAGTTTATATTTTTATTGACGGCAGCTATTTTTGTTTTCATCGTTATTATTCACTCCTCACATGGTGGAAAAATGCCCACAAAGATGAACCCTTGGATAATCTTGCAGAAAATCAGGTTTTCATAGAAAAATTCAAAAAAACATTTGTAGAAACAATACAACAAACGCCAAAGAAACTTTGTATACCCAAAAATTCATCTGTGAAAATCATTGTTGGAAAAGATTGCAAGAGAGAAAATATATGGCGTATGCAGCATTTTCCACAATACAAAGCCAGTCGCGTCAAAGATCACGACTTCCAAGGTGGACCCTTTTTTAAAATGGCTTTTGATGATGAATTATTTCAAAAAGGAGGTGCTATTACCATTTTAGAACATCCTCATTTGGAAGCAGATGATTGTATAGCCCTTGGTGTAAAGCGTCTTTTGCAGGAAAAACCCAACGTATCTGTTTTCATTATTACAAGCGATAAAGATTATTTACAATTGGTAGAACCGCGTGTCGCTGTTTTTGACCTTGGTTTTAAAAACATTGCCAAGCAAAAAAGCAGTCATGGCGACGCTGCGACTGATTTGTTTTGCAAAATCGTCATGGGTGATCCAAGCGATAATATTCCTTCTGTTTTAAATAAATGCGGTCCTGTCACCGCTTTGCGATGTTTTAAAGATCGTGAATATTTTGAGACGCGGTTGAAAAAGGAAGAAGCAGAAGAAAAATACAAACTGAATTCTTTGTTGGTTGATTTCAAAAACATACCCGAAAATCTTGCAAATGAATTTTACACCGTAAAAAAATCCAATCTATAATATATTTATATTTATTCTTCTTCTTCTTTGTCACCACCACCACCACCAATACGTAGACGTCTTGCAACTGGTAAACGAATGTTACGTCTTGTACCTCTTGCTACAGGTGCGCGTCTTACTATACGCCTCGTATTATAATTACCATAATTGCTTCTCGTTTTATAAATAGCAGGGTTTCTGCGTGAAACACGATATCCTTTTGTACCTTCTATCGCCAACAACGGAGGAGGAGGCACTTTTCGTCCCAATAATTCATTGAATGCTTTTACTATTTCTATTTTTTTCATGTCACAATTCAAACGATATTCTTCAACCGTTGTTATTTTGTCTTTGGGAAATAACTCCAATTCAACAATGACGACATAATAACAGACACCATTTTTGTCTATGGTTGACCAAGCACCACCAATTCTAACACCAGTCACTAATTTCAATTTGTTCCCTGCGTCCAAATCAACTATTTTCTTGAACAAATCCTGCGTCATTTTAGGATTGTAACGATTATCTGAATACAAACGACGAATCTCCATGTTACGTTTTACAATGGCAAATTTCACATTTTGTGGTGCACTATTTAAAATACGCTTTGCATCAGTCCATTCATTACTAGTATAACGCTTTCCATTTTTCATGTTTTCTTTTTTATAAAATTCATCCAAATTTCGGTAAATGGGGTAATTTCCATCAATGGTATCATAATATTTTCGCCAAAAATAATTTAAATAATAAATATAGTCATTAATGAGCGAGTTTTTTTTATAAGGAGACGCTGCAGCCCGTGATGAATATTGTTGAAAAAGTGGGTTTCTACTCACACTTTGTATGTTTTGCTTTTCAATCTTGGATGAATTCAACCATGTATAATTGAAAATAGAATATTTGTTTCCATTTAAATAAAAAAGATTTCCCTTGGAAAACAAGGTCTCCAATGTAAACTTGATATTGTTCTTTTCTACACCAGAAATTTTATCTAGAATACGATTACGATACGACAAATCACCCTTGTTCACCCTGCCATTTTTACGATCTGTCTCTATCTTTTCATCCAAATCATCCAATTCTTCACTTAAGTCCTCTACCCCATTTTTTATGGATCTTTTAATCATGTCATCAAATTCCTTTTTCACAAAAAATTGCTGCATTGTTTTGTCTTGCACAAAAATTTGATATTTTGCAACATTTTTTTGATAGGCCTCGTCATTTTTTACTTGCGTTGCCGACTCTTTTTTTTTGGATTCCAAAAGTGTTTTGTAACTTTGGGGAATCTCTATACCATCCACACTATTTTTATCTAAAGCAACAAAAGGATCAAAATAAACAGTGGAACCAGACTGTCTAGGAAGTGTCATTGCAGGTACATACTTTACTTTTTGATTGCCCTTGATTCTCGTATTGATTAATATAAATAATTTAGTAGGAAATACTTTATTACAGTCTGTCGTACTCATGCCTATAATAAAGTTAGATTTTATTTTAATGGAATCGTCCCTTGGGTTGTATTGGAATTACCATTTGTTCCGTTGCTCTTTTCTTTCAACTCTTTTTGTGCTTTTGTTAAAATGGCAATCGCATTGTTCAACTCTTGGTCACTTATTTTACCGTCATTGTTCGTATCAACTAATTTATGTAAAACACGATATTGATTCGGAACAATACAAAACCGACTTTCTTCATTAAACAAATGATCCGATAAAATCACAAAAGCAGCTGTCAAAAGAATCGCTGTATAAATACAACGCGTACCCATCCATGCCATGGCAAAAACGAGTAATTGTTTTGTAATTGAATATTTTAAATACTCTTCTGTAGATTTACTAAATTGAATAGAAATAAACTTGGAGCCCACATTCAACATTATCATAATGATTCCCGCAAAAAATTTACTACTATTTAAATAACTTATATGTAGATGAAAATAATGAAATAGCCCAAAAAGACCTTTGATTTTTTTCGGTTTTACAGTGTTGTTTACTACTCCTGGTACTCCTGGTGTTACTACCCCACCCTTTATTGCTTTTTTACTATTTGATTTTACCATACTATTATAAGAATGTATTAATATACTAGTATAAAAGAATTTTTACCTTGTTTTTCTCTCTATCCTATATCCTAACCAACCAATCCTTTTTTAACCTGGTCATATTTGTTTCTCATATTTCGTTTCATTGAATTCATCATTCTTGTCGTCTTATATTTTATTTTTTCCTTGGTCATTTTTCTATTAGGACGCATTGTTAAAGATTCTGTTGCTTTTTTACTCTTGGCATCTAAATATAAATAAATAGATCCTAAAAAAACCGCAAGTCCCACTAAAAACACTAACATGGGAATCTTGGAACTATAATTTTTAAACATGTTACCTTTGGCCATATTATTATTATTATATACTAAAACTATATTAAATACTTTGTAAAAATAGTATCCTAAAATCCTGAAAGAAGGGGAATAAATTCCTTTGTTTTATCGGGTTTTATCACCAAAGTTCCTACCAAACGCGGTTCTCCTCCATTGGCAACTGCTTCTTCATAACTCGCATAATCATAGATATTGAACAAAGTCTGCGACATTTCTCTCCTCACGTATTTTATACCTTCTATTATGGTTTCTTTTCCTACCCATGTAATCTTTTCTTTGTTTATTTGACTAATGGTATCGTCCTGTTGTTTTTCAATATTCGGTACATAGGAAAACGGTTGGTTCGTCACTTCTCCAAATGTCAAACATTTGAGGCCTTCTTTACTACGTTTGGAATAAATCGCACAATCAATCGCCGTTTCTTTGATGGCTCGTATCAATTGACTATTCACCTCTTCTTTTATGAAAGAAATTTCATACAATGCTTCGTCACTCGTTAGTGGCACATACGGTTCTCTCTTGCTCAAATCTTTCAATTTCAATTCAATGGAATCTTCGCCTTTTTTTTGCTCTTCTGTAAATGTCATTAAATAAATAAATACTTCTACGGTTTGTAATTCTGGCGCCAATTCTTTATGACTGCAAATACGACGCGCACGGCCTATCACTTGTTCTGTTCTTACTGGATGCCAATACGGCTCCATAATATGCACATAACGCGTGTTTTTCAGATTGATACCTTCCGAACCAGAAGATGTAATCATCAAAATTTTGATAATCTCACCCAAACTATTGTTTCTACTCATTTGACGCAATTGATTCGCAATTTGGGTAGGAATAAAATCCCAGGCACCATTGTATATATTACGAATGATTTCCTTTTCTTCCGCGGATTCTGTACCTGTGTACAACGCAAACATTGGTTTTCCTTTGTCCTCTTCCGTATTATTTAATTCCCATATTCCCGATGCCGTTTTCTTTATTTTAAATTGAGCATATCCATTCTGTTCCAAAACCAACTTAAAAATACCTATTCCTTCCAATGTGCGAAATTGACTGTACACCAAATGTAAACCGACATGATCAGGATCTTCTATGTTTTCTAGAATCTGTAAATATTTAGGACTATATGTTTCCAACCCAAACGGTGTCAAATATTGATCTGCATGTTCCTTTAAATAACCAAGTGCATTTTGCAAACGTTGTTCATACGTTTTATCAGCCGCTTCTAATAGCGCAACGTCTCCCTCTATTTCACCCTCTTCGTCATTTGTCAAATCCTGGTTCCCAACCGCCTGTTGCGCCTGTTTCAATACTTCGGCAATACCGCCAACACCAACACCTACACTTTTTTCTTGTTTTCCTTCTTCTCCTTGTCCTTCTTCTCCTTTTTCTCCTTCTTCCCCTTTGCTTTCTTTTTTATCCATAAATAACGCAAGTTCTTCACGAGGCAAAGGTCGCCCTGGAGGCGTCGGCATCACAAAATTACAAAAAAGACGCGAAAAAATACGATAGGTAGAATTAGCACTAGCAAACAAACCTTGTGCATCAAATGATTGCTGTTTCTTTTTTTTATTGGATTTTTCCAATAAGCGTTCTTCTTTACGCGCTGCCTCGTATATTTTAAACTGATAATTGCTCATGGGTATATGAATAACATGGTAGTATTGTGGCGTTTTTTCATATCTCGGTAACAAATCTTCTTGAGCACTACGAAAGTAAGATGTTAATCCTACAATACGTCTCTTGAATACCTGGATATCTTTCACCTTTTTTGTTTTGTCATCTATAAAACGATTCAAAAAGGGTTCCAACTTTTCAGGCAAAGCCGTGTATTTGTGGATTTTTATACCAACCGGCGACACATCTATTCCATTGTTTTTTAAAATACTTATCACATGACGTTCAAATGTTGCATCGTCAATAGAATCCGTATCTAGAATGTTTTTTCCTGTTGCTTGGTCTTTTCTTTCATTGGTCACACCATGATACCCTGTATCTACCTTTATTTTATTTTTAAATCCAAATGGATTACGTGTTATTAATATTTTTTCACTTGCAGGAGAATAATCAATATAATCAATCACTTTCTCTCTTTGAAACATTTCCTGGAGAGAAGAAAGATTGACTTTGTTTTTACTTGCAACAACAATGGGAATTTCCCATGTTTTGATATATCCACGCAAAATATTAAATAAAATACCGATTTCGTTTGGATAGTTGATAATAGGTGTACCAGTTAATAAAACAATACGGACGTTTTTCGCATTCAACAATTGTTCATACAAAATAAGTGACAAAGATTTGGCCACCGTCTCTTTCTCTCCACGATTGTTGAACGGAATGGGTCTTTCCTTTTCTATTTTGTTTACAATACGACTGATAAAATTATGGGCTTCATCTATAACAACCACACTGTCATCAAACAAATTTCTCTCAAAATTCGTAGTTAAATTGGCTAACTTGGCACGACGAATACCATTGTAATTGATAAACATATACTTGGTTTGTATCATTTCATCTATTTGCTCCTCCAAATTCTTTTTATCAGCCGACGACAATTCAGAGAAATTAGACGGTTGTTTCACATTCACAAGCCACGCACCCTTCTTTCTCTCTATGTATTCTTTCGGCAAATGAAGAGCAGAAGATAGTGTTTCCACCAATTCTGGATTTTTTGCGGTTGCCGGTATCCATTCCCAAAACTGATTTTTCTTATAAAGAGAATCTCCACATTTTTTCAATTCTTCAAAAAAATTGCGACGTAGAGACGCAGGTGTCATAACAATTACGCGCTTGTTGTTTTTCATTCCCTCTGCGATAGCGATAGAAGAACATGTTTTACCACTACCGAGACCATGAAAGAGAAGAAGACCGCGATAAGGTGTATATAAATTCATATAATCACGAATTACTTTTTGGTGTGTCAAGAGAGAAACATCACCAGAAGACAAACCAATAGTATCACAATTTACGTTGCTTTCATTTTGTTCCATCTCTTTTCTGTACGGCTCAAAGAGAGAATTGATGAATTGAATAAATATTTCGCGATTGTTCATATAATAACTAGAAACCTTGAGATTGATTTTGGATTGTTCTTCCGGGAGCCGTTCTTTTATCTCTTCCCCAAATTCTACCCAATTTGTTGCTTGTGTATTTTTTGTATTTTTAACGCGTTTTTTCGGCTGAATCATAATGACTTCTTCCTCTCTTCCCTCTTTTTCTTGTTCTTCCTCTTGTATTATAAAAAGTTTTTTAGGAATTTTCTTTGCTTTTGGTTTAATTATTATTTCTTCTTCTACAGGGAGGGGGGGGTAAACTACAGGTTTAAATCCTTGGGAAGAAATCTTGGATATTTTATTTTCCACTATTCTTTTTTTTAATGTACTACGGTCATAATCACCTATTCTATCGTCTGTGATTTCGGTTGTTTTTTTTACTCTTGTTATGGGTGGAGGAACTTGTTCTAGAACTTGTTCAAGAACTTGTTCTTCTTGTTCTTCTTCTTCTTGTTCTTGTTCTCCTTCTTTTTCTTCCTGTAACTTGACTACCACAGGTTCATATTCTTGAACTTGTGGCTTTATTTTTAATTTGTCTTTTATTATAGAATTCATCATTACTATAATTTATACATATATAATTTACTCGGTTACAACAACTGAATTGAAAAATTTGAGAGCCTCAAAACACGCCTCTTGTTCTGCCTTGCGTTTGATTTTATGTTGTCCTTCTCCTAAAAACAGAAATATCTTGCCTTGGTTATTCACATCTTCTTGGATTTGTTCCAAATTGTCATATTGACTAATGTGAATCGCTGCGTTATGATTTAAATGATGAATATTTTGTCCTAAACAAAGATACACGCCCATTTTAAACCCAAGTTCTATATCATGTTCTATTTCTAAATAATGCGGGGTTACCTTGAACACCTTTTGTATTTTCACTTGCAATATGTTTTTATAATTGTCGTCATTTTGTATCAAACTAATCCAATCTATGTGTTTTTCAAAAATATTTTCCACAAATTTTTGCGCCATTTGAAACCCAGGTCCTGTAACGAAAACATTGCGAAACCATCCTTCTTCATCATGTACTGTTATCTTGTTCAAATCCAAAAACAACGCTCCTAAAAAACTCTCAAACAAACATCCCAATTTCTTCAAATTCGTACGGATTTTCTTTTCCTCTGCGTGTTTTGACAAAATCAACCATTTGTTCAAATGCATCTCCAATGCGATTTTACCAATGGCTTCATTTTTAACAATGGCAATTTTCTTTTCCGTCATGAATCCCTCGTTTTCTTTCGGGAAACGACGATACAAATAATATTTCGTTACTAATTCCAATATACCATCGCCCAAAAACTCCAAACGTTCGTTTGATTTTGTATGTAAAGGCATACAATCCGGTGGACGTTCTACAATCGTTATGTTTTGCGCTGCGTTCTCAAAATGGGGACGTTTCGTATAAGAACGATGAACAAACGCACGTTTATACAATTCCAAATTATGAACTATCGGCGGCAAACCATATTTGATAAGAATAGATTGAACTTCATTCAATGTAATCTCAACATTTTGGGGATTGTAAGGATTGAAAATAAGACCTTCTTCGGTTCTAATCACATCATCATCATGTAGAATTTGTTTATCGGTTGCTGTTGCCATTTTTACTTTTGTTATGTATATATATGTTGCATTGTCTTTAAGTTACAATTTTATATATATTTCAACCTTCAACCTTTTCTTCAACCTTTTCTTCAACCTTTTCTTCAACCTTTTCAAAAAAGGTTGATCCAAAACTTTTTAACCTTTGTAACCTTTTCAACCTTTTCAACCTTTTCAAAAAAGGTTGATCCAAAACTTTTTAGCCTTTGTAACCTTTTTAACCTTTTCAAAAAAGGTTGATCCAAAACTTTTCAACCTTTGTAACCTTTTCAAAAAAGGTGGATCCAAAACTTTATACATTTTTTCCTAAAGTAAGGAAAAGATGTATCATTACAACAGGGATACAAATTTGCTGCCGTCGCCTAGGGCGGCGGCTGCCTTTTGGCTCCACCTTTTCTAAAGGTGGATTAGAAGAGACCTCTCACGGCGCGTCTATAAGTTGACTGGGAAGAGTTGGAGAAGTTACCAATACACTTTAAACCAAATTGAGTGTTGGTTGCATTGTTGTATGCTTGTAAGTTTGCAGCTAAAACACCAGTACGGGGAGCTAGACCTCCCTTCTTAATACCACCACAAACATCTGTACGATTGATGATAGAAGCTTGAAGCCTCGCATTTTTACTACCATTCATAAGCACCATTTTATATATACTAGGATGATATTATTTTTTAATCATATTTTGTTAAATAAAAAAATAAAAATTGAATCTTTTAAATTAGCAAACTTTCCTAAACAAACTTTCATAAATATACTAAACAAATGATTCATGAAAAAGAAAATAATGATTCCAAAAAAGAATGTCCTATTTGTTTGAATGACAGTATTCGTGATTTTTACATTATACGCGGTTGCAATCACAAAATTTGTACCTCTTGTGAACCATCTCTTCGTCGGCAAGGTATATTTGTTCATAGAAATTACAATGCTATCAAGTGTCCACTCTGTAGAAAAATAGAAGATATACCTTACCAACATTTTTTAGAAGCATCCTGGGTTCTTCCACAACCTCAAACATCTCTTCTTTTACCAACAATAAATAATAATGATTATGGATATTTCAACGGTGGAAACCCAGATTATCCATAAAAAAGAAAAATATATTTTACATTACAAAACAAACACAAAACACAATCATAATCAGGAAGCAGGTTCTACACCTTTGGTCAACATAAAAGCAATTACTGTAAACAAAGTATTCAATGGAAATATTGATTCCTCTGTTTTTTCTTTTTCTTTTTCTTTTTCTTTGTCTTTTTTCTTCATATCCACCAATAAAACCGCCGCTGTAAGAAGCATGTCAAACTCAGAACGCGAAGTTTGAATATTCATTACATCTGTAAATATATTCTCCGTTGTTACTAATTGTTCCGCCATTTTTTGAACACAAAAATTTACATTGTCATTTCTCTTTACATCATCAAGAAACTGCCAAATCACCATCTTGTCCGTCTTTTCACTATCAACCAAAGTTTTTTTTGTTTTTGCAGTCAAACTCATCTTTATATCCAACTCCCATTCCACCTCACCATCATCCATCTTTCCATTTCCTAATTTGTATTTCATCGGCTCCATTACAATATACCGTTTCTCCGTCGGTACATTCGCATTTCCTTCCAAATCCCATGGAATTTCACCGTCATCCCACGATTCAATGTATTCCACTGGTTCAAAAACATTGGATGATAATCTCTTCCATGTTTCCAAGGGTTTCATTAAAGAGTAACAATTCATTAAAGTCGCAAACATAAATAAATAATGTATCATGGTTGTCTTTGTAAAGATTGGCATTTTTGTTTGCTTGGTTGTTGTTTTGATTTGCTATTCAAATAAATAAAAAATCAAGTTCAATTTTTTATTTATATTGTTTTATTATAATAATTATTTTTATTCTGTCACTTTTTTTGCTGCCAAGAGAGAATAAATAATAGAAAGAGTATTGTTGCATTTTTCCATATGCGCTTCCAGTGTATTATGTAAATTTGTTATTTGTTTTTGTAAAGCTTCTACTTCAAACGAATGATTTGGTTTCGTAGTATTGTTTTCTTCGTCTAAAAGCACTCTTGACTTTTCATTCTGGAGAGAAAAGGTATGAACCTTGTCATCACCCCATGTTAGTTGTTTGTTTACGTTTACATCAAGCACATCTACCTTTATTACACTGTTTTCCACTTTTTCATCCGTTATTTGACTATAAACTTTGGTATTGGGTTGTTGTTGTTGTTGTTGTTGTTGTTGTTGTTGTGTTTTGGGAGAAACATATTTGTCATTTTTAACAGATGTTTCACTCGGTTGGAGCCATTTTTCCGCATCTTGTTTGTTCATACTATTACTGATGTTTGATAACTCCATTTCTCTCATCGCCGCCATTTGTTTTACCATAAAATCAATCTCTTCTATGGGTCCATCCTTTATATCACTAAACTTTGGTTGGCTTGGAACGCTTATGGTCATGGCATTTGTAAATTCCATTTTTCTTCTCTCTAAATCCTTGTCAAAATCATTCATTCGCTGTTCTTGTAACTGTTCATGAGTCACCAAAGTAGTGTTTGCCTGTTTTTTACCTCCACCATTGTAATGCGTGTTTAAAACAGTAAAAAACGTCGTAATAAACGCTTTGTTCATACTCATCAACTGCGTATAACTGTCTTTCTCTCTTTGATTAAATTCACGAATCATGTTTTTAAAGAACAAATTGACTTGCTCTCTTTGTATCGGATTTTTATTCTGTATGATTTCATTGTCTTCAATTATTTCCCACAAAATTTCTACATTTTGTTGCGTTAAAAAACCTTCTACAGAAGTCATCCAAGTATGAATTATATACGCAACACTTGTTTATATAATTTATATTTCTAAATACTAATTTTTATCAATCATCACTTCTTTCGCCACTCTTTTTATTATTTTTTCGTAATTCTCCTGATCCTTTTCCTTGTTACACGCCCCCAAAGCCTGACCCACTATTTGCAAATATTGATCGCTTTTTTTTGACGCACTATCCCGACAATCGGGATTCACCATTTTCCACTCTTGAATCGTCTTGATATTTTTATCCGCAATGGTTTTTATGGCTTCAATCAATTTGGGTTTGGTATCATCCTCTTTTTCCCAGACATTGTTCTCCTTGACATGCATGACTTCTCTCTTCAAATCAGTACAATGAATGGGCCGTTTACAAACATCCAACTGTTTCAACCCTTTTAGAAAAATACGCGATATACCTTCCACAAACCCTGTCGCACCCACCTGTTCTACGTCCTCCATGGATATTTGCAAACTATTGATGAAATCACTTATGTTGAGCGCATCTTTGCATTTCTCATTCAGAAAAAAGTTTAAGCTAAACCGGTTGTTTACCGTCTGGTTGTTGTTCGTTATTGTATTATTGTTATTGTGACTCTTGGACATCTCCATCAACTGTTTGTTTTGTTCCATAATCACTTCCTTGAATTCCTGATTCTGTTTTACTACATCCAACACCAAATTCGTCATTTTTTCAATGACATTAGGGGTTTCTGTTACCATTGTGGTCTCTAATTCTTTCCAACCAGCCCCACATTTTTTATCATGTTTCCAAAATCCAGATCGCGTTGCAAAAGTCTTACCACAATTGCACACGGCGACTTTTTTGCGACATGTTTCCACGACACCATAAAAGTCGCTACTTTTGTGTTTTCGTGTGGAAATGTGTTTTTCATAGTCACTTTTCTTGCTAGTGAAATAGTCACAAAAAACACAATCATATTTTTGGCATTTTTTTTGCGACTTTTTTGTTTCCAAAGTGTTTCCATTTTGGCTGTTGGTCACGTTTGGTCTCAGCGATAATTTCGTTTTTTGATTATTTTGTAATGAATTATCATCTAGATTTTTTTGCTCATTTTTTTGTGCGACTTTTTGTTTCCAAGGTGTTTCCATCCTCTAAAGTAGGTCCCGAAAAAAATTTCGCGAAAAATATTTTTATCATAAGAAAACGACAATTATTTTTTTGGTGACCAGACCATAAAAATTCATTATGGTCACAATTACGATTTTTTACAAAAGTCCTTGAGGACTTTCTGAAATTGGACATAATAAATGTCCAAAAACGAAAAGCCAAAAATACTTTTGGGAATTTTTATTCATTTTTTGCAAAATCGCTGAAAAAAAGGCACTATTTTGGAATTTAACGTATCGCGACCAGAATTATTTTTTTTGTGTCAATGCATAAGCTCCCGCCCGGGTTGAAAAACGGCAAACCATTTTTTCAACGATTTCTTAATTCCATATGCTTACAAACATTTGTATCACCCAAATGTATCTTACCACAACGACATGTTAAAGGTAAACTTTCCAAAGGCTCGTCAAAATAAAGCAAAAATTTGTCTACACCACCGACATTATCTATATTTATATGATTTATAAATTGACCTTTGTTTACAATTGGATCTCTTGTTACAATATCAAAATCCAAAACACATATAGTAATACCATCTATATGAATAATTTTATTTGTATATGTAATATTATCAAAGACAATGTCCTCTGTTTTTATTTCGTAATTATTATTAACAATATACGTCATAATATTTACCTGGTCACTATAACTATTATTTATTCTCATATTCATAAAGGATAAAATTTTACATAAAAAAGTATAAGCAGATGGTTTTATTATGTAAAATCCGCTACAGACACCAAATCCAAGTTTCTTACTACACTCTGGAGGAAACGCTTTGTCACCTCCTATTTCTGTTGATATAATAAAATCATAATTTAAATCAACCAAACATTTTATATCTTTTTCAATAATAGCATCTATATCCAATTGTATAATCGGTTTTTGTGTTTCTAATAACAATGATAAATTATTAGTCAATCTTACAACATCCCACCACGCGTACGTAAAATGCACTGGTGTATTTATATTTTCATATATTTTAACATTATAATTTTTACATTTTTTATGAATTCTTTCTAACCATTTATTTTTTATAGGCTCATACTTGGAACCATGACAAAATGTTGTAATATAATAACTCATTATTTACTTCTAATAAAAAATCTTTATACCTTTTACAATAAATTTTAAATTATAAATTATATTTAACTCAAAACAGAATATAAAAAATACTTGTGAATAGAATAAAAAATGTCCATTACATTTTCAACTAGTTTTTATTCTTTGAAATCAAAGTTTGGCACATCTGTTTACATTCAATGGATGAATAATTTTTTATCTATTGTAAACCAGTTTCATTTGGTTATTTATACCGATGCAAAAAGTGTTGGATTTATAGACACTAAAAACAACCCGCGCATACGCGTGGTCGTAAAACCATTGGAGAATTTTTATCTCCATAAATACAAAGAAAAATGGATTGAAAACCACGAAAAAAATACGCTTTTAAATGACAAAACCACATGGGAACTTAATATGTTGTGGAACGAGAAAATAAATTTCGTGAATGAAACCGCAAAAATGCAATATTTTGTTACGGATTATTATGGATGGTGTGACGTGGGTTATTTTAGAAACAGACACAATGACATTCATACTCATTTCCTTGCTGATTGGGCACACCCATCTGTTTTCTCATTTTTAGACAAAAACAAAATATATTATGCCAATGTAAATCGTGACGATGAGTTTATGAAAAATTTGGCGGATATTGTCAAAAACAAAAATGAGAATGGTTTGCCTGTTGTACCTATCCCTGATGACCAAAAATCAATCGCAGGTGGATTCTTTTTGATTCACAAAGAAAAAATAGATTGGTGGGTAGAAACGTATTATGCAAAATTGGATTTGTATTTTGAAAACAATTATTTGGTCAAAGATGACCAGATTTTAATCGCGGATTGCATCTTCTCCCAACCCGATGAATTTGTATTAATCAAAGAAGGATTGATTCAATATGATATATGGTTTGCTTTTCAAAGAATGTTGTTTTATAATAAACCGGAAGAAACACAAATACCTGCAACTCCGACTGTAAATGCAGTACCTGTAACTGAACCAATATCAGTAGTAGAAAAAGATACAATAGAGGAAGAAGAAGCAGAACCAGAAGTTATGGAAATGACAATCAATAAAATAACAACAGAACCACCTGTAGAAACAGAAAAAAAAATTAGTATTTTATTGTGTATACACAATGGAATTGAGTTTATCAATGATTCTGTCTTTTCTGTAATAAATCAAAGCTATACAAATTGGGAATTATTGATAGGTATCAACGGACATCCTGAAAATTCCTTGGTGTTTCAAGCGGCAAAATATGTAGAAGATATATACGGAGATGGTAAAATCACTGTATATGATTTCCCAGATATCAAAGGGAAAGCAAAAACATTGAATCGCCTTGTTCCTTTATGTAAGAATGACTATGTAGCTATTTTGGATGTGGATGATATTTGGTATCCAGAAAAATTAAAAACGCAAACTCCCTTTTTAAACAACTATGATGTGGTAGGATCCAATTGTGTTTATTTTGGCGATATCAATGGCACTGTTCCTCCTATTCCTCAAGGCGATTTCAGCGATTTTGATTTCAACCTAGTCAATCCTGTTATCAATTCTAGTTCCATTATAAGAAAAGAATTATGTTATTGGAATGATATTGATATTGAAGATTACGATTTATGGTTGCGATTACGAAAACAAGGTTGTAAATTTTATAATTGTAGCGAGGTTTTAGTGAATCACCGAATTCATCAGCAATCGGCTTTTAATTCCAAAGATAACCAACATTTAGTTCAAAAAGTGAAAGAAATAAATATATAAAGAAATAAATATATAAAGAAATGAATAAATAAATAAATAAATAAATAAATAAATAAATAAATAAATAAATAAATAAATAAATAAATAAATAAATAAATAAATAAATAAATAAATAAA
>Ga0114962_10002185_pt1 | contig 16521 bp, 11 predicted proteins | sample C_130820_MF_Meta_FD_87017 | JGI IMG/M metagenome (GOLD analysis project Ga0114962, IMG submission 87017) | Freshwater microbial communities from Lake Croche, Canada to study carbon cycling - C_130820_MF_MetaG | ecosystem: Environmental > Aquatic > Freshwater > Lake | place: Lake Croche, Canada...
GCTATGACAACTACACCCTACTCTACTACCACTGCCGCTATGACAACTACACCCTACTCTACTACCACTGCAGCTGCAACTACACCCTACTCTACTACCACTGCAGCTATGACAACTACACCCTACTCTACTACCACTGCCGCTGCAACTACCACTGCAGCTATGACAACTACACCCTACTCTACTACCACTGCAGCTGCAACTACCACTGCAGCTATGACAACTACACCCTACTCTACTACCACTGCAGCTATGACAACTACACCCTACTCTACTACCACTGCCGCTCCAGAAAAAAATTTTCTCATATCGAAATCAACTACACCCGCTGAAACAACTGCCTCTGCTACCACTTCTAATTTTAATTATTATTTTACTAATTATGACAACAGTATATTTTATGATATTATTATCAATAGCGATAATACAGATAATCTTATACCGCCATTGTTGAGTGACGACAACGATTATATTTATTATATTGTTAGTCCAAAATCGTTTACACCCAATGCATGTTCATTAACATTTAAACTAGAAAGTAATGATCCTATTGAGACTATTGATGTAATCATTGGAACAATCGGTATTGGTACTTCTGACCGTCCAGGCAATAATAGTGTAAATAATCGTAGAAAATTAGCAATGCTAATAAATACTTCTTATAATATTTATTTTTTCACTCCTTATTACAGAGGAGATATATATACTGAACCACCATCAATTATAACTACATCACCTAATACTATTAATATAACAGAAATTCAATGTACATCATCATGCTTGGATAAACCAGAAAAAATTATTTTAAACAATAACTATGAATATAATAATACATATATGCAATTTGGTTATCAAACCGACTCCAACACCACAATAAATATGGGCGCATTAATTATAGGAATTCCAGTCAATCAATTATATCCGTTCATTCCCCCAGAGACAACAGAGACCATAGAGACCCCAAGTCCTGACGAAGACTTCAAATGGGTGCAGGGAGATGAAACATACGACAATGATGAAAATGATACATGAGTTGAGGAAAAAAGAAATATATTCAAATCATAAATACTCCTAATTTATGCCACCGAAAAAATTTTTCAAAATAGAAGACACCCCATGATACGGATGATTGTTATATTTCATGATGGATTTTATTTGAGAAGCAGAGAACCCAGACAAAAAGAGAACCTTCTGTTGATATATTGAACAAGGAAACTCGACAAATCCGCGTTTCGACAAATTCCAGTAAGTTACATTAGGCACAACATTATTACATAACTGCAATCTTTGAATAAGACTGTTATGTAATGAAGACTGCAAAGGTGCCGCAGTAACATCGTCTATCAAATCAGTGCAACCGCCATTTTCGTAATTCGAGAAATCCGACAAAATAACAATGTGGAGTTTATTCAACATGTATTCTGTCTGGGTTTTCTGAGCCGAGTACGCAATTATATCTATTCCAGCCAATATATTTGAACATGTAGATCGCGACGACGCAGTAACCATGTCAAAAGTATCAATCATTTCCAAAAAGGTGGTCGCTCCTTCCAAATTCAGCCACGTCGGCATGTTATCGATTATGAGTATTCGTTTCCCCAAACTGCTTATCTGACACAACAAAATAGCCAAACCTATTCCGGTGTAATAAGTCTCTTCATCGGACTGCATCGAGAACGAAACATCCAACATCGGTATTATGTCTCTTTGCGAAAAATACGTCTTGATATAATATTCAGAGAACCGTTCCCATTTTGCGTTTAACAAATTCACTCGAAAGTCGGTTCTCGATATCGTCAATAGAGAAAACGCTTCCTTCACGTAATTCGAGATCGGCAAATCCATGTCATGGTGTCGTTTTTGGTTTCCATGTTTTTTATTCAACAGTATATTATCATCGGAAACCGGTTCTCTACCGCCATTATATTTTTCCTGTAAATATTCCTTGGATATGTCAACCAACCCCGGCTGTTTTTCAAAGGTGAACTTGGTAACGCGTTCCGCAACGATTTCGGAGTGGTTTCGAGAACATTGTTTAATTTGAGTGGTATCCAGTTTGGTGTTGAGAAAGGAGAGTTGTTTTCTGTATGTTTTTTTCATCATCGTGAAAGGTACCTTTTCGTAACAGTATGTAGAGAACCAATGAATTACCAGTTCAGTATACAGCCAATCAAATTTCTTGTGTTCTCTCGGTATCCATTTTGCAACATTTGAAGGAATATCTGTTGCAGTATCGGGGGCGGCTTCAACAGCATAATTTTGTGAGCGTAAATCCGAATACAGCTGTCGGTTCATCGTTGAAACGCAAAGTTGTATGATCGGATGATCACTGTTTTTTTCTATGGAATAAACGTATTCGGACAAATACTTGGCATCTCTCCAAAATCCATGGGTAACCAGTAACAGATGAATAAAATTATGGGCAACAGAAGAAAAATGTCGATGTAGAACAAACAACATCATGTATGTCATGTCGTGTTCTCCTTTTTCGTATCTTATGTGCGAAATTAAATTACAGAATTGATTTAAATAACCGCTCCAATCTTCGGATCCTTCGTTTTGATTTTTATTGATTTTATAATTTAGACAAGAGAGAACATTGTCGAGACGGTCTGCCAATGCCGAAAGGTGTTTTCTATTTGGTTTACGAAACCCTTGGAAATAGAAAAAGACGACTTCTCTTTGAAAAAAAGAGTGGTACAAGGAGTATCGCAGTTTCGGGGAAGGAGCTGTCGATAATGTTGCCGACATGATATATACTAGAAACACCCAAATCTTCTATATTATTTCTGTAAAGTGTTTTTCACACCGCCGAGTTCTCTAATATGGGCATATGTTTCATAATTAGTTTTAGTTTTCTGGTTTTCCGGTTCTTCTTGCTGGTATTGGAATAAAAATCCTCAGGTGACACTTGAATACGAACCTTTTTCGTGTGTTTTATATTATGTTCTCCTCCTTCTCCAGACGGTTTTAAGATTGATTTAAGCGTGGTTTTATGTGTTTTCTGAAACTCGTATTCTTTGAAAATGAAAAAGAGGCAGTTGATGTCGTGGAAAATGAAAACCGTCTCTGGAATAACAATGTCCCCAATAAAAGGGAGAACCTTGGAATATGGTGACTGTTGAGGATCCGCTTCGGTTGAGATGTATGATTGGATGTTCTCTGGATCTATTTCAACACTATATAAAATAACGTCTTCGAATTTATATTTGGAAAACGGAGTGTAGATCTTTTTAGACTGAATTATTCCAAGTAAATTTTCTTTAGTGATGCGAGAACTTTTTGTAGCTAAAGAATGTTTTTCGTGTGTGATTTTATCGACATCATTGTTTTTGTTGACGTATACGTAAAAAATATTTATGCTGGTCTGGTTTTCCTTGGCGATATTTTGGTGAATATCTTGCATTTTTTCCTGTTCTTCGATCCAAGAAGTGTCGAAATTGTCCGGTTCCATAAAATCAAATATATTGTTTTCTCGTGTATTTAACTTAAAAAGAATGACATATTATAATATGTCTCGAAACAGCAATGTGTTTTTAATATAATTGTATAAAATTATACAAATACCCCCCATTTTACCGTCCAATTATATTAGATTTACACGAGACAGTCCACACCAAATAAGAAATATATGGGAGACCTACTCTCACCATATCTTATCTGGTTAACGCCTCAATAGCTTAGCGGTAGAGCACCAGTCTTGTAAACTGGAGGTCCCGAGTTCGATTCTCGGTTGAGGCTTTTGTAACATCGATTATGTAAAAAATTGATTTTTACACAATTGAATATTGAATAGGCAAATCTACAGTAAAAATGAGAAAAGACGAATATGTATCTTTTTGTATACCGCGTGTAGAAACTGCCGTGTCTTTGGAATACATATCCGCCGTTTTTAAAAAGTGGAATATCGGTAAAATATATCGCATTAAAGAAATTCCTTTGCGAAAAGAACAAGATTACAAGAGAATAATCGTAGATTTGTATTGGAATGTCGATACGAATACTGTGAAAAACGTAAAAGAATTGATGGACAAAAAGGGTTCTATCAAATTGGTTCATGAAATGCCCTGGTTTTGGAAGGTCGTGTATACGGGCGACCATTCCAGAAACCAGGTATAAATGTGCAAAGTGCACTCAACAGGTTAAGAATTGCTTCATTATTATAGGATGCATTTCTTTTTTTACGGGTGTCAGGTAAGCGGTAAAGGGGATAAAGATAACAGAGTATTTCTCCGAGTTTCTGATTTCTTCTGTAAAGATATCTTCCAACACTTCATATATGACACGAAATTCCATTATTTCTTCACAGATTTTATTCTTTATTTCATAGAGATATTTCACACGGTTTTCTTCCTTCGTCTTTTGGATACCGGAAACCTCGTGTACTTTCCATTTATGAAGAACACATTGTATTTCGTTTTTCACGTCTCTGAATTTCTCGATAATCTTCTTTTTGTACAATTCACTCTTTTTGATAAAGGATATAATGTTGAGACCGTATATGATTGGATAGATTTTTTGAATTTCGGGGGGGACAACAACGTCTTCCTTTTTTTTATTCTCAATCATTTTCTTTTCTATTTTTTTAAAATTCTTGGTGATTACGTTTCGTCGATCGCTTTCTTTCTGCATAAAAAGAAGTTTGCTGTTTATGAGCTCAATCGAAATACCGATGTTGTCATAAAAGCCGGATATTTGTGAAAATTTTTCAACGGATGCATCCAGTTTAAGATAATTGATTAAAGAAACGAAAAGAAAAATGACGGAGTTCATTGTAGTGATTAACGGTTTAGTCCATTCGACAGTACAGTAGAATTCGGTAAATATAGTGACCAATGTGGTCAGTATGAGACAGGTTATGGTTAAAACGTTTAATTTAAATTTCAAATATTGTCTCGATTTACTATATAAATTTTTTTGTCCTTTCACGTAGGTGGAAATAATGTCCAATTCCGTATATTGTTTATTGTCGAGATCCCTGTAGTATTTATCAATTTCCTTTTCGATATCTTTGTACGAACATTTTTTATAAGATTTTGTTACCTCAACAGATCCATTCTTCAATTGGAATGTTCCCCTTTCCGAATAATCTTCTTCAATATCGCTATTTTCTAAACTGTCGGAAGATACAGATGCAGCGGGGCTCATGTTCGACGTGTACTGCTGGTAAAAGAATTCTTTAAATTGGTCAATGTTTGTGTCGGGTTCTGTATTCCCAACAGATTTATTCGACTGGATATTTTGACTGTCGAGTACCGCCTTTCTGATTTCAAACGTTGATGAATTTGATCGAGAAAAGGGTAAAGTAATATTATTCAAATGATTTTCGGTGTATTCTACCAGGTTGTTTTCAGTTTGAATGTTCTCTAAATAAACGTCTATAATTGCTGTTTCTGATTGCATCTTATACCTATTACACAGACAAAAAAATTGAAAAGAATTATGGTCACATACGGAGAGAATAACAGCAAAATAAAATCAAATTGTTAATGACAACCGTGCCCGAAACCGTGCCTGAAACCACGCTCGAAACCACATCCGACGTGGTGTTGCATCCATTGGAGAAAAAGAAAATTCTGAGGAACTACCATAAAACCCTACAGAATTTTATTTTAACAACCAGGTTCAACAATTCTACGTGGGAGGAAAACCGGCGGTTCATAGAAAAAAACGAAAAGGCCAGCTGCATTTATTGTTCTCCCGCCCCCCTTTGCGCAAAAGTGCCTCTCGACGTAAAAGTATTTGTGTTGGAAATGAACAACGACATAAACAAGATAATGGGAATTGGACTGGTGAATAATCACCCAAAAATACAGAAATACAATGTTTACACCAATGGCAATTACAATCGATATTGCTTCATCGGAAAACATAGAATAGACCGCTCAGAAATGGACGAGGATGAAGAGACGATAATGAAGAAACTTGATATTCTGTGTTTCACTGGCAATAAACATATGAAACGAGGTCAAGGTTTGAAGTTGTTTTCGCTCGAATTTATATTCGACTTTTCTTCGTCGCAATTTGATTTAGTGGGTTTCGTAAAAGAAATGTTTAGAAAAAGGATAATAGAAAAGTAGAAATATAGTATAGAAATGAATTACAACGTCAACGATTTTACGGATGAAGAACTATTGGGTTTATTAGATATACATCATTCTCCCACCGATAGAGAACTCGAGGCCAAGATCATATTTTTTATCGAAAAATACAGGAATATGGACAGCGAAGATGCAAGACCCATGGAAAAATTTTTCGAAGACATACACAATCGTTTTTTCGACACTGTTGAAATCGATCAAGTGGAAAAGGAGGATGATGACATGGTTGTACAAGAAGGTTTTACAACAGCAATGCAGTCTACGACAGCATTGGTTACTACTTCTAATGCCGGAAAAAATGATAGTTTGAAACCCAATATTCTAAACGATGCGGTTTCGGTGAAAACCGTGGAAGTAAAATTAGATAATCAAAATCCCCTGTTGAAACAAACCATAAAACGCGTTATTCATATTCACAGTGCTTACCGGGAAAATAAAAATCTGTTATCTACAGACTTTACTTTTATGTTATCTGAACCTATACGTAATGTACTTTCAATAAAATTATATTCTGTAAATATACCCTACACATGGTATACAATCAGCAATACATTCGGAAGTAATTTCTTCTATATAAAAGGTAATGTGGAAGGTATAAATAAAGGAAAACATGATTATAAAGTTGAAATACCTGCGGGTAATTATAATACAACTGATTTAATATCCAAAGTAAATAGTAGCCTTCAGACATTGAATACTACATATTCAGACGTCAGTTTTGGTCAAAGTGGAATTACGTATAATTCTACGAACGCATTGTCAACCTTAACAGTTGATATAAATAATCAGTATTCAGAAATGTCATATTATTTAAAGTTTAATAAGAATAATTGGCTGTCAAATACAAGTGATGCAAGTAGAATTTATTCCATTCCCAATTATTTGGGATTTGACTACAATGATGCATTTTATCCGTATAAAAAAAAATCAAATACATTTACGTACAATTTAGATAATTTTAACAATATCCGAAAATACATACTTACAGGCACGAATAATTATTTCACAGTTTACAAATATATAAGTACTTCGCAATATTCAAGAAATTCCATTATAGATATTTCTTTTCGAATATTTTTTAGTTTAACAACTGGTACAAGTTATACGATAAATGATTTATTGAATGATATAAATAATCAAATACAAAAGAACGTTTATTTAAATTCAACATATTCTTATTTACAGCTAGTAAACAGTAGCGCGTCTTCTTCTTACGTAGGAAAATCGTATTTCGAATTGTCTTTAAAAACTAATCGTTATACCACAAACAATACACCTTATTCGAGATTAGCTGTTGTATTTCCTTATGAAAATGATAACTTCCCGATTTGGACAGGGACAAAATCGTGTTTTAAATTTAATTATACAATAATAAATACTGTTTCTAGTATCATTTCAGATACTTATCCTATACAAGAAACCAAGAACTACATCATTACTACCAATCCGTATATACGTTTACAGTGTATAAAACCTTATTTTAACGTTAGTACAAATGACTATATTTTCAATATACCTAATACGAATACAGGGTATAATATTACAGATTATATTTCTCAAATAAATACTTCTATAGGCAACGTAAATGACGGAACAATAAATTCCCAAAATCAGAATGGCGATTTTTACTTGCCACTTATGTACGCAGACAATAGTTCAAATTATTTCACACTATTATTTGATTTACAGAAGTCGATAAATACTAGTAATTTTATTATGGATTTATCTGGATCATTTTTTTCGCTAATGAATACTACATATGATTTATCGTCAAATGCTGTTGTAACTGTTTCCATACCTTATTCTCAAAATTATAGCATTCCTAAAAACACCCTGATTGCATCTTTTTATGCGGACACTTCATACTCGAATATAAAGGTAAATCATGATTTAAGTTATGCAGTATATACGTCGTCGTCATCTGATAATATAGTTTCATATAGTCAATTATCAACATTCATATTGAATACGTTTAAAAGTTACACTGATCAAGATGGTTATCCTATTTTTCAGTATACAGATATTTCTTATTCAGTGACTAGTGATTACAAAACCATAGATCTTACATTGAACATGAATATACAAAAATATTTAACACAAAATGATTATTCTGTAAGATTTTACGATACAGCAACTGCTGACCAAAATAGTTTTGTTTTGGATAATTCTTCTGGCAGTTTTTTAACAGATCTGGGATTAGAAAGTACAATGTTTTATTTAAACAACAATAATATCTTTACGCGTAGGACTAGTATAAAAGGAAACTATGCGTTACATGGCAATGTGTATTTTACGATCGACGCAACAAGCTATGTAAATATACAAAATACTTCGTTAGATCCGATATATAATTACGTTATTACACCTCCAGATGGATCCTACTCGAATACCGATATTATTAAAATGCAGAATGATATAAATTCTCAATTCAATTTACATCCAGATCTAAAAGGTACCAACGTATCCTTTTCTTCTGAAAACACGGATGTTGGAACACTATTGACAGTGACACTAACTGTTGTAATAAACCAGAATTTTACATTGAATGTAGCAAATTCTACCTGGCATAATAATTTATTTATTGACGCTTCGATGATCTTAGGTGGATACGATTTAAGCAATACAAACACTGCCCTTTCGGTAAAAATAAGTAACTCGTGTCTAGGAATACGATCAACTTTACCGTTCAAATATGAAAATTCAATTATTATCACACCCCAGAATAACACGTTTCAAATCGTGCCATATGAAGATGGAGTTTATACTTCTACCGGAAGTAACACAATTACGATTACTATACCATATGATACCAATACGGGAAAGACGCAATATACATTGACCAATTTACTGTCGGAAATAAATAAGCAGTTTTCTCAAATCCCGGAAACCCAATATTCAACGGTGAATTTGGTAACCTTTGATAATAATGTACAATATATTTCATTTGACTTAATAATCAACAAGGTGTATACAGGAAAAGATTATTATATTTCGTTTTACAATGAGGTAGATTTTATAAAGTGTTATCAAGGCGACAGTACTGTCGTCAATCTCACTTGGGATATGACACTGGGATGGATACTAGGATACAGAGAAACTACAATTTACGACTTAAAATCGTATCAACAAACCGCTGGAAATACTATGATAGTACTAACTTCCGATACTTGTATAAACCTCTTTTTGTACAACAACTTTTTGATTTGCTTAGACGACTATAATTTGAACCGAATAAATGATGGAGTTATAACAATTACGAAACCAAATAGTGTAGTATCTTTACCGTCATACATAAATCGCACTAATTATGTATGTGATCCGGTTACTGGAAGAAAAACGTATGATACCTCAACACGAAATCAAAATAATTCTCTTACAAATAAACAAATATATTCTGTTACAGAATTGATAAATTCGACTACAGTAACAAACAATATATCTATTTCAGAACCTCTATTGAAAGACGTTTTTGGAATTGTTCCGTTGAAATTGAACGGACTAACTCCATCCCAGAATTATTCAGAGTTTGGTGGTACGTTGCAAAATCAAGAGCGCAGCTATTTTGGTCCAGTGAATATATTTAAAATGAGCGTAAAATTACTGTCAGACAAGGGAACTTTGGTGGATTTAAATGGACAGGATTGGTCGTTTGGTCTTTTAGTTGAACAAATATACAAAAAAGAAACGACAAGCACGAAATAAATATGTGCATAATGTATAGAATATGTCGCAAAGTGATTACATTAAATATAAAAAGGTGACGAATGAATTAAGTATCGCTGGAAAACAGCCTCCGGTATTCAACTCGAGTGATTACACGGATTTCGTAGAATATACTTTAGAAAATACCGTTACGAATACAAAACCGATTTTCAATCGCATGACCCCTACAGGTAAACAAACGGTGTTTGGTATGTATAAAACTGTAACGGCCTGTCCTCCGACATTTTCGGTGTGTTCACGTAACGACTTGAGAGCAAATCGTGTACCCATGTCTTCTGCGTATTTTACGCCTACTCCACAGCCTTTATCTTGGAAAAAAACGAAGAATGCGTCTAATCTGAAAACCGCATGTGTTTGCAAGCTCCATCGTAGTTACACTGGTTACAGAGCATGTAATTGCAAAACATCTGTATAATTGTATGATATCAACACTTATACAGAAGATCTCGTACTCTCCAACGTATCAACTTACTCAGGTGGAGGAACGTAGGCGTGTCCATATTCGTAAGGGTTGGTAGATAAGTTCTCCAATTTGATTAACAAAGGCGCGGTCAATGTCTGTTGGATAATTGTCTCGTTACTTGCAGTGGTGGTAATATGACTGGTATAATTAGAATCTCCGTATTTAGTATTAAATTCACACATTTCGGTATACATGAGATTATTGTTGGAAAAATCGTGAGAAGCCGCATATGTAGTATAACCGGTTGGCTCGGTTACAATTAATAATTTTAATGTAATATTAGTTCCAGATGGCACATAAATCAAGTCTCCGTCCACAAAACCGTCTGCCACACAGTAGGCAATATCATCAGAAGGTGTAGAAAATGGTTGACCAATTTTATTTCTGTTGTGGTAAGGATTATTATTCACTAAAAATAAAAGAGCGTTATTTATACCGTTTATGGTTATTGACCCGGTAACCGCTTTGACGTATGAATTTGAAGGATCTATAATCTTTTCATTTATGATATGTATAAATGATGACGCATCAAATATGCCATTATATAAATCGTAATTACCTGTCGAATTATAATAACAGTCAAATAGTGGCGTGAACCCACCATAAGAAAAATAACTGTTTACGTAAAGATTGAAATTACTGTATAATGTTGAGTATGTTCCGACAGAAATCACTTGATCATGGCTCATGTATCCGACAAAATTTGAAGCGTCTATGGTTATGCTATCCAAAGGAAAGCTTTCTGTAAGTTGATTGAATGAAGTTTCCAAAATATAATGATTACTTGGATCTTTAATAATTCCGATCATTTGATTGAATTTACGAACATCATATGCAACCTGTAAAGCATTCGTAACATCATATTGTGCTAACGGGGTCAGTTTCGCAAGATTGATACTCGGAAATCCTTCTTCAATATAGAAACCACCCGATGCTCCAAGAGCATACTGTAGACCATACAAACGAGCTTGATTTCTAAAATAGAAGTTCACAGGATTACTTGTCCCAAAACCACCTAAACCTACGGTTGTTACTTGCATTGTTTGTTCTGTAAGAGAGTAAGGCGTAACCGCGTTTATTAGATTATCGCTAATAACAGTAAAAGAAACGTCGTATACATTGCTGTTAGTATCCGTAAAAAGAACCGAAGTGATTTCGGTAAACCCATTGCCTGAAATATCTACAGAGGTGTATCCGTATAGTTCTCCTACATTAGGGTAAATATTCGTGATAACTGTCCCGGCAACCATTTTATAAATTATACGTATCTAAAAAATAATTCTAGCTTTTTAATTTACACCCTTGAACATTTAAAATGGCACGTTTTTATATTATTTCTGTAAAAATATAAAGATATTTTCATAATATATTTGTATGCGTCTTAAAAGTGAATTATATTATAAAGAACAAAATGATGTTATTCATAAAATTATTCATATTTTAGGTATTACTGACGAAAATAACACTATTACGCTATATGATATTGATAATAATGATACTATGAAATTACAACTTATGAAACTAGTTCCTGAAATTCGGAAATGGTTTTCTTTTTCACACATTACTCCTATTAGTAATCCTGATAATTATAAACGACCTTATATGTCTATTGTTAGACAAATTCCCAAGAAATTGTGGAATATAACACATAATAAAGATTACCGTATTTATAAAGATAATACCATTATAAGAACACAATTATATACATTTACTAGAAAAACTACTTAAAGAAACAACGCTATATATTTTATTGGATGCGTATATTTTCGTAAAATAAAAATATTTAGGAAATATATAGATATGTCCATCAAAGAAAAACCTCCCGAGTATTACAAAACCGTTAAAACTTCTCTCAAAAGCATTTTGAAACATCCTGAAATTAACACCAAGAAAATTAACGATGCGGTTGTTACGTCCAATAAAATTGTCATACATACCTTACAGTTTTTGAAATTGTATTTGTTATTCCAATATGACCAACAAAATACTTTACCAATCATCGATTCACAACTTATATTTAACACGATGAAAATCTTATGTGATATTAAAGAGGATAAACGAGGAAGACCGCCGAAACCGGAAACAGTTGTTTTGAAAGAAAAATTATCTTTATTTTACAAAGAACATTATCTTCCAACAAGTCAAAAAGAATATCTCAATTATACTTATTTGAACAACGTGTTAGCGTATCTTACTGAAGACATTGAAACCATGTATGATAATAACATTCAATTTCATTATGTTGATTATGTGGAACGGTATGTTAATGTGGTTTGGAAAAAAAAATTTCTTACCGAGAAAATAAGAAAACTAGGTAAAACAAAAATGGAAAGAGAAAGCCGTATCAGAAAACTGAACCGTGAATTACGTAACATAAAAGATGATTTGTTGAATGTTGAAAATACTAATTATAAATCTAATAAATGTTACCATTCTTGGATTATACAGCAAAAACAATTTGTTCTTCCAAATAAAACAAAATTTATGAAAAATAGTATTTACTATGATTTGAAATGTCATCCAAAAGAGTATTTGGTTTGTATGATTTTTATGATGAAGCAAGTAGAATTAAGTGGTGAAACGGTGCAAAATGTGTTTCCTTTACGGAATAGTATAGAACCACATTATATAAGATTAGATACAACTACACTGGTAAATTTGTTAATGCGAAAAGAACAAGGAAACAAAGGGGATTATTTAACCGAAGGAAATTTGAAGAAAAATGAAAATAAAATATGGGAATTCTTTTTTCGAACCGAAAGGAAAATGTTCAATAAAACAAATTATTCTTTTCATCATATGATTTCGACGGATGGTGTAGGTGTGAGTATTTTGTTTCTTCGTGAAGATTTGGTTGGAAAAAGAATTCCTACCATGAAAGTCAAAGATACTCGTGAAAAATACATTGATGAAATAGAAACCAAAGAATTACAAACCAAGAAAATCGTTGGAATTGACCCGAACAAAGGCGATTTAATTTATTGTGTAGATGAATGCAGCAAAGAAAGTAACACGTTTCGTTATTCCCAAGACCAACGACGCAAAGAAACAAAAAGCAAGAAATACCGAAATATAATACAACGTATGAAACACCATAAAGTGGATGGTAAGAACATATATGAATATGAAACAGAGTTGTCTCATTACAACCGTAAGACATTGGATGTAACAAAATTCAAAGAATACCTTACTGTGAAAAATCGTATGAATTATTTCATTGCATCTTTTTATCAAAATACGTTATTTCGTAAATTGAAATTTAATTCGTATATCAATACCAAGAAAAGCGAACAAAAAATGATTTGTAATTTCCGAAAAACATTTGGAACACCTGAAAATGTGGTTATTTGTATAGGAGACTGGGAACAAAGGAAACAAATGAAATACAAAGAACCAACCATCGGAGTAGGAATGAGAACATTGTTTCGTAAAAATGGTTACAAAGTATATTTGGTGGATGAATATAGGACATCTTGTAAATGTTCAAAATGTGATGGTGGAATATGTGAGAAATTCATGGTAAGAGAAAATCCAAAACCAAAAAAGAGTGACTTACGGTTGGTCTGGGGACTACTGCGTTGTAAGAACGGATGTGGGACTTGGAACAGAGACCGTAACAGTGCGTCGAATATTTACAAGATAGCTTATAACGCCATACATAACGTGGCAAGACCAAGTTATTTATGTAGAACAATGTATCATACTACTTCAACGAGTAGTAAAAGCCAAAATATACACGGGAATGAAAAGACCCAACCTTGAAAATTTATGATGGTGTTTAACCGTGCCATTTTAAATGTTCAAGGGTGTATACAGTCGGGGGAAGGCGATACTTACAAGTCGTACAATAATTTTAAATTCAAACAGAAGGAATAGTTGGAATTATTCATTTGTAGAATATTCCCAAACTCATCGTATAAGCGAATGCGGAGTTTTTGAATATCTACCGGACCGAAATATGTTCTCGGTTCACTGACGATATTCATATTGTTCTCCATCAAGATACTAAAATTGGATCCTTTCAACGATATTCGTGCTAATATATCCTTGCTCATGAAATTGTCCTTCATAACACTTACGAAATGATCATTGGAATGGTTGTTGAAATCTTCTACACCTAAATATAGATATCTCGTGGTTGAAGGTTCCATAATCGCTTCACTCGTATATTCACAGAGCCCGAAATAGTATGATTTCATGAACCCTAAATTCCAGCCGATTTTTTTAATGACGTTTGCAAAACTGTTATTGCCATTTATGTCTTTGGAAAAATCCATAATGATCCAATTTACATGGGATGCGTTTTTCCCGAGTGGTTTAATCTTTACCTTTCCGGTTCCTGACCCTCCTGCGTTTATGTCAAGTTCGAACTTTATGTAAGAGAAAATACTGTCTGGATGATGCATTTCGTGACAATCGTCTCTTGGACATAATATATTATTAATGGTGTCGATCAGATCATTCGCACTATAATTACCGTCAGGTACAATCACCGTTTTATCGTCTTTTAATATTATACTGTCATCATGACAGGAAGTATGTTCTACCTGTAAGTAGAAATGATTGTTTCCGTATGCTTCCGATATTCCGTAGAATGAAATTGGTATTTCGAAAGAGGCTAATTGCATAGAAACGACCTTATTGAATTTCATGGGTAATTGAATGACAAAGTCGGAGCTTTGTGTTTTGAACAAATTGTCGCGAAATCTCGTGTCTATATTCAAACATTTGGTGATTGTTCTCGTGTTTAATGGATTGAGTTTCCCTTGGAAATATTCGCTGTTGTTTGAGTAGACAAAGGGTGTTTCTGATCTTTTAACAATCTCGTTGTCGGCTCTTTCCGGAGGCGGAGGTTGGTGGTGGTGGGCTTTATTTTTAGCAATATGTTGGGGTTCTGCTTCTTTTTTGCATTTAACGAATATTAACCAGTCTTTTGCTGAATTTAAAAATTCGATGAGATCGCGTTTGAATGTTTTGTCGATGTGTCCGCTTTGTAGTAATTGTTCTCTCAATTCGTATTCCTTCAATTCAATATCACTTTCTGTGTATTTGTAATTCGGTTTTAATCTGAAAAATCGTTCGATATCCTTTAAACTGTAATTGTTTATATCTAAATCAAGATCATTAACATTCATTTATTTATTGGGCATAAAATAATTCTGTTAGTGCTACTCATAATTATTTTTATTGATGTTCATAATTATATACAATAACTGTATAGATGTCATCAAGCGATTATACAGCATGTCGTAAAAAAAATAAAGTATCTTGTGAGAACGACTTTACCAATGTATTATATAATTATCCGGATCAACTATTTAATCTGGGTCCAACGGGAAGACCTGGATATACAGGAGCAACGGGTGCAACTGGTCCTACTGGAGTTACTGGTCCCACTGGATATTCTGGTCCCACAGGATATACTGGGAACACTGGCGATACTGGGGTTACGGGGAATACTGGTCCTACTGGATATTCTGGACCCACAGGATATACTGGGAACACTGGTTATACTGGGGTTACAGGGAATACTGGTCCGACTGGATATTCTGGACCCACAGGATACACTGGAAAAACCGGAGCTACTGGATACTCTGGACCCACAGGAGTTACTGGACCCACAGGAAATACCGGGAACACTGGTGCTACTGGGGTTACGGGGAATACTGGTCCGACTGGATATTCTGGACCCACTGGTCCTACTGGTAACATTGGTCCTACCGGATCTACTGGTGACATTGGACCTACTGGTGATACAGGTCCCACTGGATACACTGGTGACATCGGTCCTACTGGAGCTGCTGGTGCTACAGGGAACATTGGACCTACTGGTGACATTGGACCTACAGGAAATACTGGTGCTACTGGTGATACTGGACCTACAGGATCCAATGGTGATATAGGTCCCACTGGTGACATCGGTCCTACAGGATCCACTGGTGATACTGGACCTACAGGAAATACTGGTGCTACTGGGAACATTGGACCTACTGGTGACATAGGTCCTACTGGTGACATAGGTCCTACTGGATACACTGGTGATACTGGTCCCAATGGTGATATAGGTCCCACTGGTGACATCGGTCCTACAGGATCTACTGGTGATATAGGTCCTACTGGTGATACTGGACCTACAGGTCCTACTGGATACACTGGTGACATCTGTCATACAGGAAATACTGGTGACACTGGTCCCACTGGACCCACTGGAGACATCGGTCCTACAGGCAATAC
>Ga0114962_10002188_pt1 | contig 16507 bp, 15 predicted proteins | sample C_130820_MF_Meta_FD_87017 | JGI IMG/M metagenome (GOLD analysis project Ga0114962, IMG submission 87017) | Freshwater microbial communities from Lake Croche, Canada to study carbon cycling - C_130820_MF_MetaG | ecosystem: Environmental > Aquatic > Freshwater > Lake | place: Lake Croche, Canada...
GGCATATTTTCTAACTCGTGAATCAAAAACTCACTCAATTTAAATTGCTCACATTGCAATCGAAACGGATGACGGGTAAAGGGAGCAATTAGCGCGTGATCAAATTGCGCAATTCTCCCTTCCTTCCAACCTCGATATTGAAAATCTGGACAAACAATTCCTCTGTCTATGAGGCCTCTGGTAATGCCCGAATCTGATAATAAATCCAAGGTACCTGAATGAAAAGTCGAAGCTCGATAATCTTTTTGAAGCTGATTATTTTTTTCAAATAATTTGATATTCAACCCACTCTGAGCCATGAGATAAGCCAGGGTAAGACCAACCGGACCGCCTCCAACAATTACAACTTCGTCTTTAGGTGTCATACTGATAGGATGATTAATACAAAGAAAAAATTAATTCAATGAAATTTTATTTTTATCAATGATGCGACTGGCATTTTGAATTTCCTTAATGACAATATTTTGCAAGTCCTCGGGGGAGCTTGTATTGACATCAAGACCCTGCTTTTCTAAAGCATCCCTGACTAGAGGGGAGAGTAAAATACTTTTAAGATCATTATTTAAACTCTTGACCAATGAGGTCGGCAAAGACTTTGGCCCCCAAAAACCATACCAAATATCTGCTTCAGCACCATCAAGTCCCAATTCATTGAGAGTTTGAACGGATGGGGCCTTCTGATTTCGTTTAGCACTGGCAAGTGCAAGTGCGATCAGACGGCCTGAATTAACATGTGGCATGACCACGTGAACGGGTATTAGGCTGACACTCACTTGCCCACCTAAAAGATCATTCAGCGCGCCAGCTGAGCCCTTATAAGGAACATGCAATACATCGATTTTTGAAATATCTTTAAGCAATTCCATGGATATATGCTGACTGGTTCCAAGGCCTGCAGATGCGTATGTAAGCACACCAGGTTGAGCTTTTGCACGTTGAATAAATTCTCTAAATTCCGAAAAACCACTTTTTGGATGTGTTACCAAAATTGATGTGCCATATGCAGCTAAAGTAATCGGCGTAAAATCGAGAACGGGATCATAGGTCACATTTTTATAAAGCATTGGAGCAATGGAAAAAGTTTTTGCATTCACCATCAATGTTAATCCATCTGGCAAACTCTTGGCCACCATCATTGCACCAATATTTCCACTAGCCCCTTGGTGATTTTCCACAATCACAGCCTGCTTTCTTATCCGAGATAACTCAGGAGCGACAGTCCTCGCAATAAGATCAATTCCTGTACCCGGAGAGTAAGGAACTATGATTTTGATAGGGCCTGTTGGATGAACAAGAGAAGGCGAATTTTCAATTGCTTTAACGACAGGCAAACTTTTGCCGCTTGAACTTTTTATACCAACAGGATCGTCTGCATTGCAAAGCGATGAAAAGGCAAAAAAGAAAATCAATAAATATAAATATCGAATACAACAGAACCTAAGCAAAAGAAATAACTCCTTGGTCTACTAAGTTATTTAAACATCTGATTTTATAAACTGTCTGTAGAGTGTCAATCAGTAATAAACCTAGCGCTAAAAATCCATTAAAGCCCTGCTACAAGAGGGTAAATACCATTGGCAAAAGATCAATTTTGAGCGAATATTTATGATCTTTTTTTATAAGAAATTTTCAAAAATGAAACGTTTAGATGGACAAGTTGCAATCATTACAGGCGCTGGGCACGGCATTGGTAAATTTTATGCTGAAAGACTCGCTTCTGAGGGCGCTCGAGTCGTAATTGCTGAGTTGGACTTGGTAGCCACAGAAAAAACAGTTTCAGAATTAAAATCAAAGGGCTACAAAGCTATCGGCATACAAACTGATGTGACATCAGAGGCAAGTGTTGCTAACATGGTCTCTGAAACTGTCAAACAGTTTGAGCGAATTGATATTCTGGTTAACAATGCTGCAATTTTTGCAACAATTCCAATGTCCCGGGCTCCATTTGATGAAATTAGTATCGCTGAATGGGACTTGATGATGTCTGTAAATGTCAAAGGCACTTGGTTAGTTTCAAAAGCAGTGATCGCTGAAATGAAAAAATTCCGCTACGGAAAAATCATAAACATCAGCTCAAGTACAGCGGTCAAAGGCTCCCCTAGTCGAATTCACTATGTCACTTCAAAAGCAGGCATAATTGGTTTCACTAAGACTTTGGCCAATGAGGTTGGTGATTACAACATTTGTGTAAATTGTGTTGCACCGGGAAGCACTTTATCAGAAGAAAATCCAAATGAATCTATTCTAAAAATGCGATCCGATGCGGCAAATGTACGCGCCTTAAAAAGAGTTCAAACGCCAGATGATCTAACTGGTGCCATTTTATTTTTCGCCTCACATGACAGTGACTTTATTACAGGTCAAACACTGGTTGTTGACGGCGGTAACTGTATGCACTGAGGTTTAAAAATGACACAGAAATTAATCACTTTACTTATTTGTCTTTACTTTTATGCTTTAACTCTACACGCACAAACCAATGAAGGTAAATTGATTACCTTAATTGTTCCAACAACCTCAGGAACTGGTAGCGATATCGCAGCTAGATTGATGGCTCCAAGACTATCAAAAAGAACAGGCTCACCGGTTGTTGTAGAAAATAAAACCGGGGCCAGTGGAATTATTGCTATCAACTTCGTTGCCAATGCTCAAGCCGATGGCAATACGGTTCTTATTGCACCCAACACGATGGCTATGTTAAAAGCTTTAAATAAGAATTTACCTTTTGATCCAATAAATGATTTCGCTACAGTCGCCAGATTGGGTAAAATGCTGGTAGCAATCGCTGTCAATCCTGAAGTACCTGTAACATCAATTACTCAATTAATTGACTATTCCAAGTCACATCCCAACGAGTTGAATTATGGAACGCCCGGAAGTGGTACTCCTCATCACTTGCGAACTGAGATGTTCAAACAAATTACCGGAGCAAACTTAGTTCATGTCCCTTACAAGGGTTCCGCTGGTGCAGTTACAGATTTAGTGGGCGGCCAGGTTCAAATGGGATTTTTCCCATTGCACTCTTTATTGCAGATGGTGAATTCGGGGAAACTTCGTATGTTGGCAACCAGTGGGGATTCGAGATCAGTTTGGACACCCACCATTCCCACATTCAAAGAATCTGGTATTAAAGATCTCAATGATTACGATTGGTTAGGTGCTTACCTGCCGAAAAACACAAACACTGAAGTGGTCAAGCGCTTAAGTCGCGAATTTATTGCCATTTTTAGCTCCTCAGAGATGCAAGATGAACTATCTAAGAAAGGGATCATTGCAAACCCTGGCTCATCGGAAGACTTGTTGCAATTAATGAAAAGGGAGTCTACGGAATGGAAAAAAATTGTTGATATGGGAAATATTTCAAGCGACTAGTAGAATTTCCTAAATTGACTATGGAATTTTTTTTATCACAATACTCAATCAAAAATGAAAATAGATTTACTTAATAAAAGTGTTGGCGCAAAAATCAGTGGGATAGATTTGAGCCATCCATTACATCAAGATGAAATCGATTTCATAAAAAACAATTGGTATGCGCACGGGGTATTGTGCTTTCCAAATCAATCCATTGACGAAATTCAGCAAATCAAATTTGGTGAGTACTTCGGAGAATTGGCCCACACTCAAGGCGAATACTCAATCAGTAAAAGTCACCCTGCTATCATGTACATCACCAACGAGAAAGAAAATGGTAAATACGTTGGTGCTTTACCTGATGGAGAAATGTATTTTCACACGGATATGTGTTATGTAGAGAAGCCTTCAATGGCTACTTTTTTATACGCAATTAACATTCCTAAAGTTGGCGGCAATACCATTTTTGCAAACATGTACATGGCTTATGAAAGCCTTGATAATGAAATTAAATCAATAATAAATGGTTTGAAAGCCGTTAACTCATATGAACCTGGTTCAAGCGCACCTACCATTATTTCGCGCAAGAACACAAATCGCTCAAATGAAACTAAATCTTATGCCCACCCGATGATCTGTACTCATCCAATAACAAAGAAAAAAGCTTTGTACGTCAACAGATTGATGACCGAATCGATTGTTGGGCTATCTAGCCAAGAGAGCGATGACTTATTAAATCTATTATTTGATCACCAAGAAAATAAGAAATTTCTCTATGAACATATTTGGAGCCTTGGTGATTTACTCATTTGGGATAATCGCTGTGTTTTACACGCTCGTTCAAATTTTGATGCGACAGAACTGAGAAAATTACGGAGAATAACGGTCAAGGGCGACATCATTCAATAATATGTTTTCCACAAACTCACTTCATCAGCAAAGTGATGTGAGTTTTATACTTACCAGACATCTGAAATAATAATAATAATTTCCTACAAAGAAGACCTTATTTAAGTGTTTTTTAAAATTTCAGAACCTGACATTCAATTTACATTTAAGCCATTGGAGGTATGTTTTTTTCAGCAAATACAGATTACAAGATTCTGACAAACACATCCCTATAGACCATCCTGGGACTTTTTTTGAAGGGATCTTATTAAAAGGGTGTCTTTTTAAGGGGAAAATCCTAAATAACGGGCTTCTTAACCAATAATCAAATATTACTGACTGACTCCAGTGCTATTGATCGACAAGTGCACTGCTATGGGCGAAAACTAGGGCACAATACTTTCTATGAAAATACCAGCTCGATTAGAACCTTTATTTGAAGAAGGCTTCATTGATACCGTTGTCAGACAACTCATGAGTGGCAAAGAAGCCATGGTATATGTTGTTCGTCTCGAGGGAGAGACTTTTTGCGCAAAAATATACAAAGAGTCCAATAAACGCAGTTTTCGTCAGGCAGTGGATTACACAGAAAATCGACAAGTTAAAAATTCCCGCCAAGCTCGAGCCATGGCAAAGGGAACTAAATTTGGCCGCCAGGCCCAAGAAACAGCATGGCAAAGCGCTGAAGTAGATGCCCTCTACAGATTGGCTGCAGCTGGGGTCCGTGTTCCAAAGCCTCATAACTTTTGCGAAGGCGTGCTACTCATGGAGTTGGTGACAGATGCCAATGGGGATGCTGCACCACGCCTGAACGACATTCAAATGTCTGCCCAAGAAGCCAAAAAACATCACGCTTCATTAATCAAAGAGGTTGTAAGGATGCTGTGTGCAGGGGTTGTCCATGGAGACTTGTCTGAATTCAACATCTTGATGGCTGCCGATGGTCCGGTGATCATTGATTTACCGCAAGCGGTGGATGCGGCAGGAAATAACCATGCCCAACGCATGTTACTGCGCGACGTTAATAATTTACGCCAATACTTTGGTCAATTTGATGCGTCGTTGCTTTCATCCAATTATGGCCCTGAAATCTGGGATTTATACGCCAGAGGCTTATTGACCGAAACCATAGAGCTCAGTGGTCAATTTGTCACCAAGCACAAGCCTGTTGATTTGAGAGGTGTTATGCGAGAGATCGATGAAACCGTAAAAGAAAATCAAATCAAAAGGGATCGAGTGGTTAATTTGCGTAGACAACTTTAGAAGTATTCATGGTAAAAGCAAATTGTTCATCCGCTCTAATTTGAATTGGAATAATTTTTTCCTGAATAATGGCGCAGTTAGATTGACCAGTTAATTTGATTGGAAGATCAGAATTTTTAATATTGTCGATTTGATATATAACAAAAGATTTTCCAATTATATTTTTTGATTTAAAACCAAGATCAATCAAATTTATTTCAAAATTAATCTCGGCATTACCTATCTTGTCAGCATTGATAATTTTTCCGGGATCAATTGAAGACATCTTCTGATCACTATCTCGCGAATTCAAGTCAGTGAGCGCATCAAAAGTACTTCCAGTTATTTTGGCTTTTAGATTTAAGCATACGCTCTCATCATGTAGATTGAAAGTATATTGATCAAATGGCTTTAATCCCCTGATTCGACCCTTGACTAGAACTCTGCCACTGTATTGCTCTAAAATAACTATTCCAGAGGAAGTGCTTAATTGATTGATTTCAATTGCAGCTTGCCCAACAGGGCCGTAATTAAATCCTGAGCATGCGATTAGTAAAGTTACAAAAAACAATGAGTAAATACTTTTCATGCTAGAACGATTTAAATGTATGACTCGAATTCAAAATGGTTAGACTCTTTTATGTTCAATTTAAGCTCTTTTTTGGAATCATCGAATTTATATAGATAAAAGTTGCTTGTATATTTTCTGATCTAAATATATTCCATTCACTTTATTAAGATCTCGCAGTTTTTGCCCTCTTTGACCAGGGATTCTAATTTCAGAAAATTGCTTTAGTGTTTTAGTTTTTTTTACTTTGTCGATTAAATCAATCAGCGCTTTTTCATATTCATTGAATGGCATCAATAAGTCTGGCTTAAATGCAAAAAAGAAATATCCATATTCGCGATCAGGAATTAAGTGCAAACCTGCAAGAATAGCTAAGGCCTGAAAACCCAAAGCCAAAGCGTAGCCTTTATGCCCCCCAAAAGGCAAAATAGCTCCTTTTTTAGCCTCAAGCGCGTTCGTTGTCTCTTGCCCATGCTCATCCATTGCGACTACAGATGGCAATTTTAAATTTAATAAAGCATAAAAGTCTAGCTCTGTACCAGGAAAAGCAGCAGTACTCAAATCGATCACCAAGGGCTCTGGATTCGATGGAAAACCCATCGCAATTGGATTCGTACCTAAGCTTGGCCTTGCTCCACCAAAAGGAGCAACCAGATCAGAGGCCCCAACCGTGTGAATTCCAATCAATTTATGGCGTGCTATTTTTTCAACATAATAGGCACTCCTACCACTCATCCAAGTATTGTGGACACCCAATACGCCAATACCAGTCTTCTCAACCATGTCGATCAGCATTGAAGAAGCTTTTTCTAAAACAATCATTCCCGATTGATTTCCGCCGTCTATAAGCTTAGAAATTGGAGTTTCATAAATGGTTTTAATCTCTGAAGTCTTTTTTACCCATTTAGGATTGTTGATTAACTGTAGCAACTTTGGTAGGCCAGAATATTCGTAGCCGCACATGGCTGCATCTAAAAGATGCTCTGTAATGATAGAAGCATTTTCAATCGATAAATTTTGACGCGACAAGATACCAAGACAAAGTTTTCTTGCGTCCTCAATGCTTAAATGAATCTTTTCTAAATCCATTTCTAAATTATATCAATGGCTTACGGCCGAGTTCTAATAGGATTTTTGAGTTGACCTCATCAACTTCAATCGACATTGCCAAGAGCAACGCTGAGAAAGACTTGCCATGCGGGTCAAGAGACAGGGATCTTGTAACCCCCCCTCCAAGTGCATTCTCCATCACTAAATTTATTGCATTGATCTTCGGAAGTTCATAACGTTTTATAGAGCCCTTAACCAAACTCCTAAAGTGTGTTTTAACTCGATCGGTTGTAACTTGATCTAAAATTAAGTTATAAAACTCTTTTTTATAGACAATCACACCAATATTGCACGTATCCCCTTTGTCACCTGCACGGGCATGAGCCAACTCTCTTAAATAGAATTTCATTCGCATGATACCTCGTAAATGACTTCAGTTTTAATATCTGATCGGGGAATCAAAACAGAATAAATCGCCAAGACTTCGCGAACTTGAATCCTTGGCAGTGAACTCGCGCAAGGCCCCTTGCCCACCAATGTTTCCACCTCATTAACAAGTTTTTGAGCATTTACCTTTTCAATCGATCTGCATGCAAATCTAACTCTAACTTCATAAGGCTCAAAACCCGAAACTAAAGAAGCCTCCGCATGCAATGAATTCATACCAATATAGTCAACTCGCAATTCCTGCAATTGAAGACCAGCAATTTCGATTCTACGCCTGACAACTTCTTCTGATAGTTTTGCTCGGTTCATACAGCCTAAGCCTGCATACGTGATCTCCGCTTCACCAATCCAACCTTCCTTGATACCGATAGAGACCTTCAATTCTTCAGGCCGGGGAGAACCTTTTCCACCTTTAATTTGAACCCGATCAGCGCCAATTTCAATGAGCTCTACACTTGTAAAGTCAACGATAACGTCAGGCGTAATGTAGTGAGCAGGATCATGAATCTCATAAATCATTTGCTCTGAGCACGTTGCAGCATTAATTAAGCCACCGGTCCCATCAACCTTTGAAATAACGCAATTACCAGTGGATTCAATATCTATAAAAGGGTATCCTAAATCACCTAAATTAGGTACCTCTTTATAGCCAGGGTCAGCAAAGAAACCACCAGAAACATTTGCACCACATTCCAACATATCGGCACAAACTTGTCCCTGACCTAATAAATCCCAGTTATTTTGTGGCCATCCAAACTCAAAGATCATGGGCGCTAAAAATAATGAGCAGTCAGCACAACGACCCGTGATCACAATTTGCGCACCATTTTCAAGTGCTTCCACCATATGATCTGCACCTAAATATGCATTCGCAGATACAATTTCACCCTTTAGACTGGATAAAGGCAAGCCTGTCTCCATAATTTTTAATTTATCTAAATTATTTTTACAATATGCCAAAACATCATCACCGACGACAGCTGCGACCTTTGTAGGCTTTAACTTCAAATTGCGAATTATTTGAGTGGTTTTTTTGAGCGCTGCGATCGGGTTTGCAGCCCCCATGTTGGTCACAACTTTAATACCTTGTTGATCGCAAAACTTTAAACAAGCCAGGAAACGATCTTCCAACATGGCGTTGTAGCCTAAATCAGGGTTTTTTAATTTTTCAATATTGGACAATGCAATTGTTCGCTCTGCAAGTGTTTCGAAAACCAAATAGTCCAATTTACCTTTTTGCGCCAATAAAGCTGCAGGCTCAATTCTGTCGCCTGCATAACTGGCGCCCGCACCAATGCGAATACTCTTATTTTTCATGGTCTTTAATTATTCGCCCTTGATATTTTTTAGGCGAATGATTTTTGCCCATTTTTCACTATCTTGCTTTTGTAATGCAGCCAATGCAGAGGATGAACTAGGTGCTGGTTCGACCCCGGATGATAAAAGTTTAGTTCTTAAAGGCTCAGACTCGAGCGAACGTTTAATCGCTTGACCCACTCTTTCGACTTCATGCAATGGGGTTGATTTGGGTGCATATACAGCATACCAATTATTAGAATCCACACCAGTCAAACCCATCTCACTAAGTGTCTTTGTTTCTGGAATCAAAGGATGCCGTTGAGGTGCTGCGATTGCCAATGCCTTTAATTTACCTGACTTGATGTATCCTAATGCAACTGGGACATCAATAAATAACCCATCAACATGCCCAGCGATGACATCCGTAATTGCAGGTGAAACGCCTTTATAAGGAACATGATTAAGATTGTCTTTTGTGACATCCACGAAAAGCTCCATTGCAAGATGCGGAACACTTCCAATTCCAGAAGAAGCAAGCGCTCCACCACCTTTCTTTTGTTTAATATTTTCCAAGAACTCATTAATTGAATTCGCCGGATTGCTCATACTGATAACCAAAACCTCGGCCGTATTTACAACCAGTGAAACTGGAGTCAAATCCTTCACAGGGTCATAATTTAATTTGTCATACAAAGATTGACTGATTGCGACAGCGCCCGTACTTGTTAAAAATAATGTGTTTCCATCAGGCGTTGCTCTTGAAACGTATTCAGCTGCAATTCCAGCATTGGAGCCGGCTTTGTTCTCCACAATGACTTGTGTACCCATTTCTTTTGACAGTTGGTCGCTTAAAACACGAGCGACAAAATCAATTGGACCTCCAGGTACAAACCCAACAATGATGCGAACATTTTTTACTTGAGCGTGCACAATTGAGTTAATAGATAAGCACGCAATGCATGCGCTCAAAAAAAGTTTGCTTGTTAATTTTGATACATTCATTTTATTTTCAAACACCTCAAATATTTACTCGTATATCGATCAAAACAAAAATTACCTTGAATCGTCTAATTTATCTTAGGTTATTTTCTATAACTGCTTGCCCGCATTTACCCTTAATTGAGTCCCAACAGATCAATCTCTGCCCCATAAACTATCGTTCAAGAGCGCATCAGTTTATTAATTCTTTGAATGGTGGCCTCTAGCACTTATTGGATAGGCTTGGCATAAAATCTTGAAGTCCCGCAACTTAACAATTGACATTCAGTTAATAAATCCCAGATCAGCGAAGCTTTCAACTGAGCTTTATTTGGCAAATCAGAATATTTCTGATAATCTGTTGGAATTGCTCATTGAGTCATAAACTCTACTCAATTGATTTTTCAGCGCAATTGACTATTTGATGATTTCAAATATTTTTTGATTTAACAAAAGAAAAACTGAAATTTATAAATACAAATGATCCCTGATGTTAAAACGAAGCCCTCAATTATAAAAAACCACCACCCCCTCTTCTACTCATTTCATGACTTTATGAATCGATCTTCTATGTCAACCAATCAAAGCCCCTTTCTTAAAAAACTCTGTCTAGGGTTTGCTATTTTTCCAAGCTTGCTTTCTTTTTCTCTCTCCTCATTGGCTGATTACCCGGATCGTCCGATCAAGTTGATCGTGCCATACGCACCGGGCGGTTCATCAGATATTGTTGGTCGGCAAGTTGCTCAATTTCTATCATTGGAAATGGGACAATCCATTGTTGTAGAGAATGTGGGTGGGGGGGGTGGATCCATCGGCGTTCAAAGAGTGGCCACGTCAACTGCTGATGGGTACACTTTGCTTTTAGGTGCCAATTCTGAGCTCATCATCAACAAACTCTTAAAGCCCGAGCTCCCCTATGAAGTCAGTAAAGATTTTCGCGCCTTGGCATCAATTGGCGTTGGGCCAATTGTCTTGATTGGCAAAAAGAGTTTGGCGGCCAATACATTTGAGGACGTTTTAAGTTTAGCCAAATCCACCCCTGGAGGATTGAGTTTTGGATCCTCGGGCAACGGCACCATTCAACACTTGGTAGGTGAATTTATCAAACTCAAATCCAAGGTAGACATGACTCACGTTCCTTACAAGGGTGCTGGACCGCTTGCTGCCGATGTCGCGGGCAACCAGATAGATTTAGGCATTGTCACGCTCGCAGCGGCCAAGCCCTTGATTGAATCCAACAAAGTCAAAGTTTTTGTCGTGAGTTCGGAAAGCCGTAGCGAATTCTCTCCCAATATCCCAGCCATGTCGGAGACGGCTTCTTTGGCCAATACGACCATCGAAACTTGGTACGGGGTGTTTGCACCGATCAAGACCCCCAACGCCATCACCACCATTTTAGAGAAAAAACTTAAAGGCGTGATCGACAACCCCGATTTGAATAAAAATTTGGCGCTGCAAGCCATCAGCATCAATTCCAAGCCCGCCAAAGAACTACAAACCTATTTGAGCAAAGAAACCGAAAAATTCAAAAGTATCATTCAAGAGGCGCACATTAATATTCAGTAACTCGAGGACCACCTTGATTTAGGTCAAGATCATCCTCTGCATTATTTTAAACATCAGATCTATTTCCATTTATGAAGACCACCAAGCCCTTAGAAGGCGTCAATGTCATAGAACTTGGCCATACCGTTGCTGCGCCCTACGCTGGCATGATCTTGGCTCAATTGGGCGCAAACGTGATCAAAATCGAAAACCCGCCCACAGGTGACTACACTCGGGGCATGCCTCCCTTTAGAACAGATGGAGTTTCAGCGGTTTACCAAGCACTCAATCGGGGTAAAAAAAGCGTCCTTCTTAATTTGAAAGACCCCAAAGACTCTCAATCCCTTCGCCACTTCCTATTAAGCAAGACCGACGTGCTCATCCATAACCTTAAATTCGGTGCGATGGAAGAGTTGGGGTTTGACTCAAAGGCACTTCTCCATGAAAACCCGTCCCTGATCTATTGCAATGTGGGCGCATATGGTCACACCGGACCCAAAAAGGGCCTGCCTGGATATGATCCCTTGATGCAAGCCTATTCTGGGCTCATGAGTATCATGGGCGAAGAGGGCCGCCCACCCATTCGAGTCGGTGTATCTATCACCGACCAAGCAGCAGGCATGTGGGCCGTGATCGGCATTCAAGCTGCGCTCAAAGAAAGAGAGAAATCTGGCCTCGGATGCCTCATTGACACGTCCTTGTTCGAAACCGCATTGGCTTGGATGAGCGTGCAATTTGCCTCTTATGATGCGTCCGCAGAAGTCCCCAAAAAGGAAGGCTCTGGCTTAGCCATGATGACTCCCTACCAAGCGTTTTCTACAAAAGACGATTATTTGATGGTGGCCGCTGGAAACGACAATATTTTTAAAAAGCTGTGTCAGGCCCTAGGACACCCTGCACCTTTGATGAAAGACATTTTCATTAAAAACTCTTCTCGTGTACAAAATAGACCCCTCTTGCTAAGCATCATTGAACCGATCTTCAAGACCAAAACCACCGCCGAATGGATCCAAGTCCTTACACAATTTGAAGTCCCCTGTAGCGCCATCAATCCCATCGATACCGTGGTCCATGATGAGCATACAAAAGCACTGGGAATTTTTCAAAGCTCTCCAGATGGCAATGGCAACATCTGTGGATTGCCTTTGAGCTTCAATGGTATTCGCCCAGCTTTTGAATCTGCTGCGCCAAAGCTTGGCGAACACACCGTCGAGATTTTGCGGGACTAGCCGGTAAGCTTCACCTGCCTTGGCCAACCCACCCTAAAGCAGTAGACTGAACACACTCAAGAACTCGAGAGGAGTCGCAAAGTAGACTTATTTCAATTTTTTGTCTTCACATCAGGCAAAACACTGACTTTTGTCTGATTTGTATTGTTTTAAGATCGTTTTAATTCGACAGATCTATGATGAGACGAATAATCCCAGCGTCTTGGACCTGTCTTGTGGCTTGAGATTTAAACTCCACCTTGTATCTTCATTACCAATGATAGGCTTTTGATGAGTCAACAGAACGAATATGATTTGATTGTTGTGGGTTGTGGCGTGGCCGGACTCTCAGCCGCTGTAAGCGCTGCTGAGCTTGGCTTGCGAGTGCTTGCCCTTGAGCGCGCACCCTTTGAAGAGCGAGGTGGGCAAAGTCGCTACACCGAGGCCTATTTGCGCATGAAAAGTCACTCTGAGGTGAGCGACGACTTTGAGACCCATTTGGCTGAAAATGGCAGCGCTGCCATTGATCCAGATTTGGTGGAAAGAAGTGCAGATGTTCACGAAACAGGCTTGATTCGAAGCTTGAGCTTGCTAGATCCAAACTTCATCAACACCTTTGCACAAAATGCGGGGCCCACTGTGAAGTGGTTTGAAAGCATTGGCGCGAGGTTTGATTTTTTACCGACACAGTTCTTGACCAAGTCTCAACCCCGGCTCTTGCCTGTAGGGGGCGGTCAAGGTTTGATTGACGTTTTATTTGCCCGAGCTGAAAAGTTGGGTGTTGATGTTCTTTATGAAACCACAGCCAGGGAATTGATTGAAAATGAAAGCGGTCAAATCACAGGCCTAAAAGCCAGGAAAGTCAACTCGCCGCCCCTGCATCTCAAGGGCTCAGTGGTCCTGGCCTGTGGGGGCTTTCAAGGCAACGCTGAAATGATGACCCGCTATGTCGGTTCGCGCTCCATCTATTTACGCCCCATCTGCAAAGGTGGTTATTTCAACCGCGGTGAAGGGATCGACATGGCGCTTAAACTGGGGGCGGCCACTTGCGGTGATTTTGCTTCCTACCATGCCGAGCCCATTGATCCTAGATCGGGGATGTCAGAGCCATCCATCTTTATCTTTCCTTATGGCATTTTGGTCAACCAAGAGGGCCAGCGCTTTACAGATGAGGCGATCGGTACTGTGGACGCCCATTACGAATCCATTACTCGAAAAATTCACCTGCAAACCAAGGGCATGGCCTGGGTCATCTTGGATGCCAGACATCAACGCATCCCCAACTACCGACTTGGTATTCGAAGCGATCAAGCTCCCATCGTGGCCAATACTTTGGCGGACCTGGCCAAACGCATTCAAGTGCCAGTTGAAGCTTTGATCTCAACGCTGGAGAGTTACAACCAAGCCTGCTCTGGGGACAACTGGAAACCTTTGGAATTGGATGGACTAAAAACCAAAGATTTGACACCCCCCAAATCGAATTGGGCATGCCCACTCAACGAGGCCCCATTTCATGCTTACCCCATTGTTTCTGCCAACGTCTTTACCTTTGGCGGACTCAAAGTGGACGAAAACGCCAGGGTACTTCACTCCGATGGCTATCCCATTGAAAACCTCTATGCAGCCGGAGAAATCATTGGCTCCTATTGGGGAACATATACAGGCGCAACTTCGGTTTTAAAGGGCATGGTGTTTGGTCGAAAAGCTGGGCTCCATGCCTCAAAATGCAAGAGCCTCGCATAGATCAGCGCCCTTTGTGAAACCTTGATCAGTTTCACAAAAGGCATTGCAATTGCTTGTGGATTGGCTTAGCCCAAAGCGTCAATCACCGCCTGTGTGGAGCGCGTCCGACCAAGTCTTGGGAAGGTGTATTTGAGCGTGCCTTGGTGCGCTTCAATGGATGGGCTTGCCATCGCATCTTCCACAAACACTTGCTCATAACTGCGCTCATAAGCATCTCTGGCCGTCGACTCAACGCCCACATTGGTGGAAATCCCGCCCAAGACGATGGTTTTGATGCCTCTTCTTCTCAATTGAGAGTCGAGTTCGGTGCCGTAAAAAGCACCCCACTGTCGCTTGGTGATCAAGAGATCCGAGGGTTGGATATCAAGCTCGGTGACCAAAGTTGAAAAATTTGCAGATCGACTGGCGATGCTCAGAGCAGGTGCGTCTGTGATGGGGTTGAGCAAGTCGTGTGCATCGGCCAAATTTCCTACGCTCACCAAGACAACAGTTGCATGGTGCTTGCGAAAGGCTTGGACCAATTTGCTGGCGTTGGAGATCACCTCAGCGCTAGAGCGGGGAAAGACATTCATCCCTACAATTCCGTATTGAAGATCGATCAAGACGAGAGCAGAGGTTTGAGGATCAATGTGCAAAGCAGGTGCGTTCATGTGAGGACTTCTTAAAAAAATGGTGCTCGAATTTTAAGATAAATTAAAGACTTGGGGCACAAATTATCGCCATAAAATGTATTTTCTTTGATAGGTAAACCCTCAATAGTGCGTGCCTGGCGCCTTAGAATGGGCATGTAGAATTTGCAAGCAGGCTTAAAAGTCTAGCAGATTCATGTGTTTGAACGTTTTCATCAACTCTCGAGACTTCGCTCTCGACTCCAAGAGAGACCTATTTCATGAATGTCGTCATCACAGGTGGAACGGGCGTGTTGGGTCTCGAGTGTGCAAGGGCATTTCTAAAATCAGGTGCACATGTGGTCTTGGCCGACATCAAGGAACATGTCGAACTGCTCAAGCCCATCTTTTTGGAGTACGAGCACCGGTTGAAGTTTATTCAATGCGATGTCAAACGTCATGATCAATGCTTGCGCTTGGTCCAGTTAAGCGAATCCTTTTTTCAAGGTGCCATCGAAGTCTACATGGTCAATGCGGGCGCACCCTTTGCAGGCCATTTTTTAAATGCCACTCAAGAGCAAATTCAAAATGTTTTGAATGTCAATGTATTGGGTTCAATTTTTTGCGCACAAACGGCCATTCCAAGTCTTCTTCAAAATCCAAGCTCCCACTTGATTTTCACTTGCTCCTTGCAAAGCACCATGGCCAGAGCAAACCGAAGCATCTACACCACCTCCAAGCATGCGACAGCAGGGCTCGTGAAATCATTGTCTTTGGAGTTCGCCCGCCAAGGTTTGCGCGTCAATGGCATTGCACCTGCTGCGATTGAAACGCCATTTCTCTTTAGTGCGTTTGAGGCCACTCAAATCACCAAAGAGGATGGTTTAAAAATTGCCGCTGAATCACTGCCTTTGGGACGCATCCCCACTGCGCAGGAGTTTGCCGCAACGGCCGTGTTCTTGACCTCACCGGGTGCGAGCTCCATCACGGGTCAATTGATCACGCTAGACGCTGGAGCAAGCGCTGGCGTATTCCCAAGACAAGCGCTTTAGTCTATCTTGAGCCCGGTTTTGATCGCCAACTCTTTGTAGGTCTCGCGCTCTTTGGCCAAATAGACTGCAAATTCAGCAGGCGTGTTCCCTCCAGGAACCACACCCATGTCAAACATGCGTTTTTGAACGTTCGGATCTTTTAAGGACACAGAGAGTTCTTTGTAAATCAAGTCAATCACTGCTTGGGGCGTGCCAGTAGGTGCCATCAGTCCTATCCATGCACTCATCACATGACCAGCAACACCAGCTTCCATGACAGTTGAGGTGTTGGGCTTTAGAGCAAAGCGCTGCCTTGAGGTGACAGCAAGCAGTTTGACATCCCCTGTGTCAATGAGTTTTTGGGGCGAGGGATAGTTCTCGATCAAGAAGTCAAAATTTCCAGCCACCAAATCCATCATCGCCGGAGCAGCCCCACGATAGGGAACATGGGTGATATCCAGGCCCGCCAAACTTTTGAGCAATTCACAATTCAAGTGACTAAAGGCACCCACACCGGACGAACCACAGGTGATTTTGCCAGGAGAC
>Ga0114962_10002191_pt1 | contig 16495 bp, 32 predicted proteins | sample C_130820_MF_Meta_FD_87017 | JGI IMG/M metagenome (GOLD analysis project Ga0114962, IMG submission 87017) | Freshwater microbial communities from Lake Croche, Canada to study carbon cycling - C_130820_MF_MetaG | ecosystem: Environmental > Aquatic > Freshwater > Lake | place: Lake Croche, Canada...
GTTGGAAGAAACTCTCAAATTAAAGGATTATACACCTGTAAGGATTTTATCTTTATCGTTGAACCCTAGTTGGAAGAGACTCTCAAATTAGTATAGAATCTTATCCCCCTCTTTAATACTTAATTCCCCGCAAGTACCGCCTCTAAGTTCTAAAATAGTATCTCCTGTTCCGACATAACTAGGGCAGTCTTCCGATTTACATGGAGGACAACTATGGTGTATTTTAGTTATTGTATTACCGTCAATGAAAATAATATCCAATGGGATAATACAGTCCTTCATCCAAAAACCATGAGGACCTTTATCCATTAGGAACAACATACCATTAAAGTTAGAATCAAAGTCACGACCCATCATACCCTTTTGAGTGTCTTTTTGAGTCATCATTACCATCACTTTAAATTTGTTATCATTGATTTTTAATATCATATTTATAAATATCTTATGTTTTTATAATAAAATCTTAAATACTATATTTCTTTTTGAGAAGTTTGATATATTTATAACCTAAATAGCCCCAACAACCCCTTTCTTAGTTGGTTAATATTAAACCCTGATAAATGTAAGAATTTGTTAGGGTTTTTTGTTTTTTATACATACCTTTGTGTTTATGAAGACAAGAGTTCGTATTGAGAATAGAAAAGTTAAGTTTGAATACTTTATCGAGGAAACATTCTCGGCAGGGATTAAATTAACTGGTGTTGAGGTAAAGAGAATCCGAGAAGGGAAAATCTCTATGACCGACTCGTTCTGTTATTTTAATAATGGGGAGTTATTTATGAAAGGAATCCTCATCCAAGGAATTGGAAATGACAATATAGGTGCGGATAGAAAATTGTTATTGAAGAAAAAACAATTAAGAAAACTCGAATCAGAGTTGGTTAAAGGTTATACCATCATTCCTCATGTATTATATGAGAATGATAGGGGATTATTGAAGGTTGATATTGTATTGGCGAAGGGGAAAAAACTTTGGGATAAAAAAATAGCAATTAAATTACGAGATTTAGATAGAGACCTTCAAAATGGGATAGGGTGACTCAAAGTAAACGAGAAGAGTATAGAATTTTAAGCGATGAAATTTTCATTTGTTTTGAAAATGGGTTATTACCTAAAGAGGTAATTATTAAGTATGGAAAAAGTAGTAGTTTTGTGTATTCATTATATCAAAAATGGTTAAATAAATTTGGCCAATTAAAATAATGTGCTTATATTTGTAAAACAAACACAAAAACTTCCACCATGACCCTAAAAGAACACCAACAAAAACACATCAAAGACAATATCGCCTCAGCTCAAAAAACTGCGGATAATTTCAAATCTGAACAGACAAAAATCGAGTCTGAGTGGGATAAGTACTTCAAAGAAATTCAAAAACATTCCGATAAATTTGAGTTGGTTAAAACTCAGAATATTCAAACTTGGCCTGTAAACGTTTATAAATTAGACTTTCAAGGTAACCGTATTGGTTATGACAACGTTAAGATTGGTGAAATTTCTGAAAACTATAACAATTCTCAAATTGTTTATAAGGGTGAACTACCTGAAGGAGAGACTAACAATCGTATTACTGTTTCTGTTGAAGAGCACATGACAACTCCAAAAAATGGTTGGAGAAGTCAGAGTCATGGTTATAAGTTAAAAGTTAGAGTTGGTAATGATGAGACTAAGACCTATTACAAAACAGGTAAACCTGTTGTAACAATTGTTGAGGACTATGTTAAAAGATTGTGGGATGTTCATAACCGAAGAATTAAAGATAACGAAGTTCGTATGAGTGCCTTCAGTGAAGCGTTCAAACGTTACAGAAATTCTGACATTGATTTTGGTGGTAATAGAGTTAATAATATTAACACTACAAGAAACCAAATCGTGGTAAAAAATCCTAACGGAAGTGCGGTTATCCTTAACTACTCAGAGGTTGATGGTAAAATCGTGTTCACTATCGCTCAAGTATCTATGGGAGAAAATAGTGCGGATTCTGTTATCGAAGCATTAGGAAATATGAAATAGTTTTTGTAAATTTGTAGAATAAATCAAATAGATATGACAACTTCAACATACAACATCAGAATTGAGAACGAGAAATTCGGTAAATTGGTAAACGAAACATTCGTGGACGGAACACAGTTCAAATTGTTCCTTAAAATGGTCCACGGGTGTTTAGAGTTGAAGAATGACTTAACGTTCTTCAATGGAGTGGACTTCTTGGTACACATCCCGTTCAAATACTTGGTAGATTCGATAGTACTAACATCAGTAGATAGTTATGGTTTAGCTGACCACATGAAAAGTAAAGTAGAGGCATTAGTAACAAAATAAAAATAAAATATCATGGGATTTCTTATATTTTTAGCGGTGATTTTGTACATATTATTTAAGACTTGGAAACAAGTCGTTAAGTTGATTTTAATAGGGATTATTCTTATGTTTGCTTTTACAGTGGTTAAGTTGAAGGAGGGTTATGATTATTTGTTAACACCAACTCAAACCGAACAGACTGTTGAAACCAAACCAAATGCGGATAGTGTTGTTACAAAAGTTGACACAGGTCTTGTTTCTGAATAGTTTTGTTTCCTTGTTTAGAAAAATAAGGTGGTGGATTCGCTGAATTATCGGCCCCAAACTAAGGAGGTGAGAAATCGCCTCCTTTTTTATATTAATGTTGTATATTTATACATAAAGACTAACATGAAAAATATTATTATATCGGAAAAACAATTGGAAAAATTAACTAACCGAGTTAAAAATTCCTTGACTGAAAATCAAGAAGAGGGGTCTTATATGGCAAAACAACAATTGTTCACTATTGCGACTTTGGCACATAAAATGTGGGAAGAAATGGAGGACGGAGAACAACTTGAAGATTGGATGGAGACAAAGATTGCTCAATCAGAACAAAGTATTATCTCAGTTGTTAAAACCTTTATGTATGACGAAGTCTCAAGTAAAACATCAAATGACGGTATGGGTAAATTAAGTTTTGATGATTTAATTATTGGTAAGTAAGTTATGAATAACTAATTATAGACCCCTCTAACATGGAACAATTTATTAAATACTATAGGGGTAAACCAATCTACTTTAATATTCCATCTGAGGACGGGATAAAATTATCATTTAATATAATTGAAGTTGGTAATATTAATGAAGATATTATGGAGATTACCTTGTCTTTAACTAATCCTGAGGACTACAAAATGTTTACTGAAAACATTATCCGACATTACATTAATGAAGAAATAAAAAACATAATGAAATTGTTTTCAATGGACGATGATTTTACGATTAATTTTTCTTGATTGTTAGGTATTTATAGTAAAACATTATTATGAACCAAGATTTTAAAGATAGACTATTTGAAGAAGTAACCAAACGAGGATTGATTTCTGAACAAAAAACAGGTACTAAAGATTTTATTGAGATGGTGTCGTTATTGTTTCATTCAAGAACTCAAGCACATACTTTACATTTACAAACTAAGTCATTTGCGGAACATAAAGCGTTAAATAAATACTACGATGAAATTGGAGATATTGTTGACGGTTTAATTGAATCTTATCAAGGTAAGTACAGTATTATTAAAGGATATAAAAAATATGACATTGAGGATTATAAAGACACCACAACAACGGTTAACTATTTTAAAGACTTATACAGTAAAGTTGAAGACTTAAGAGATTGTTGTAAAGATTCATACATCCAAAATGAGATTGACAATGTTTGTAAGTTAATCAATTCGACACTTTACAAATTAAGATTCTTAAAGTAAAAATTAAAAAATAATCAAGACCCTCACTATTTTTAGTGGGGGTTTTTTATTATATTTCCGTTATGAATGATAAAGTACATCCAAAACGGTTAATAATGTTTATGGATGAAGTATGCAAAAACTTTCCAGTAACTCAGAACATTGAAAATTACAGGTTCTATTATTTGTATACGGACTACGATGAAGAACAGGAATTTTTATTGGTCACTGTTTCCCCTCACACATTGAATAACGAGGCTAAAGAATTAAATCGTTCACTACAAATGTGGACAGGTATGTTTGGGTTTAAAGAGGCAACCATCATGACCGAAGAGGATTTCCAAAGAATTATTGAGTCACAAATTAGAGAATTACAGACTACGATTAGAGGAACCAAATATACTTCTGTTTTTTACGAGGTGTGGTAACAAATTCTTTTTCATGTATATTTATATGTAACATGAAAAATCTAATTAAAAAAATATTAAGAGAACAATTGGAAGGTTCTGACGACAAACCATTGTCTGAGAAAGAAATTAGATTGTTCAAATACCTTAACACTCATAAGGAGGAGGCCAAAACCCAACCAAAATTACTTGAATTGATTAAGGTGATGATGCCAATGATTGGTAGAAGTTCTAACGACGCAAGATTCTACTATGAGGTTTATACCGCCAACTACAGACCAGAGGGAGATTATGAAAAGATAGACGGTAAAAACTTTGTTCATTATAGAGACTTCAAACAGAGAAAAACTCCTAACAATAATGCGTATAATTATAGTTCAGGTAAAATTCCGTTTAAAGGTTCTAATTTAGAAGGGTATTGGGACATTAACAGTAATAATGAGTGGTATTATGTTGTGACATCATATGATTGGTACCCAATTTACTTATTTATTGAAAAACAATGGTATCGAGTAAGTAATAATTACTCATCCTCAACATCAAAACATTTATCAGGTGCAAATCCTAAAAGAAATTCATACGATAGTAATATAAAAGATGAGGTTATTTCTGTGACACCTGATGAGATAAAGTCCATCATGAATGGTGAGAGTTTATCTAATGTTAAAACTAATCGAGTGCCCAACTTTAATGATAAGTTCGCTAAGGCATTAAAAGGGTCTAAGAAACTATTAACCATAGGATGGGGAGATGATAAGAAGAAAGTTGATTATACAATAACAAACGCTAAAAAAGTGAAAGATAAAATAAAATTTGAAATCACAATTAATAAGGCGGGAAATGTTGAGGGGACCAATAAGATGGTTGTTAATCCTGATGGGTATATTCACCCTAGTCCATTCTCTGAGGACTTAGAAAGAGGTATTATAGATAAAATTATTTCTGACAATAGAGACTATTTGTCAAAAGATAATACTACCTTTGTGTTTCAACACCCACATTAATCATGTCCGACATAACACCAAATAGAATTCCTGAGAAGGCGATATTAAGTTTCGCTCAAATGGGTAACCCTATGTTTGAGTTTAAAATTGAACAACATCATAATGATTTTTATTTAATGTTGGTGGTTGATTGTGAGAAGATGGATAAAAATAGTGGTAAGTTTGACCCCGAATATAGAAAATCGTTGATTAATGATTCCTTGACAGGTATACAGGCGTTTGTTAATAGACCTATCGGAAAGATAGAACGTATTGCTGAGGAAATTAAAAAATTCTTTAGTGTTGAGGTTAGGGTTTCTTTTAATTTTAAGAATTATAAATACTTAGGCCAAATTGAACGCAAGATACAGGGAGCAATTAAACAAACTAGTCGACCTGAAATCAATGCGGTAATATCTGCGGAAGGAGATAACCCCGTTGTTAGATTAGGTTTGTATAATTTTAAACCCGAAAAAAATTTTAAGAAGAGTTTTGGAGGTAAAACCGACAATAAGGGGTTTATCAAGGAACTCCAAAAAGTTTTAGGTTCCGAAATAGATTTAGAATCTTATAGATGGTTTACTACATCTGGACAAAAATAACTTAAAATAAATTTGGCCAATCGGTAAAAGTTATATATCTTTGTGTAACAAAACTAAAACTAAAACAAAGACATATGACAACTACAGTAACAACTACATCAAAAATCAAGAATTATCAAGGTGCTAACTCTTTCGTTCTTAAAATGAAGGACGCATTATCTAAATACGGTCGTTTGACTGAGAAACAATTGGTTGCGGCTGAGAAGGCCTTAATGACCAAGTCTGAAGTGAAGGTAGATGAATTACCTGAGGACATGAAGAGAATCGCTAACTACGTAGGTGAGAACTCTTTCGTATTGGACATCAAGAAAAAATTGTTGTCTTACGGAACTCTTACTTTCCCTCAGACATCTGCGGCGGTTAACCAAATCCAAAAAGAGGAGGACAAATCTAACACTCGTAAGATGAACATCCCTACTATTGGTGAGACAATCAAAGTTGGTCGTTCTATCGGACAAAAGATGAAGGAACAATACGGTTTGAAATTCAACCCAATCCTTTTGGACATCACTAAGGTGTTGGCGGTATCTCCAAAGGCAGTTAAGTTCGCAGGTAAGATGACTGTAAAACGTGGTGATGTTTGTGTATGTTGTGCAAAAACTCTTACTGACGAGTTCTCTATGTTGACTAAAATGGGTAAGACATGTGCTAAACACATGGGTGTTGAATATATCACTGACTCAAGTCAAGCAGAACGTTTCCGAGAGGATTATTTGAAAAAAGTAGAAGAAATTGGAATTTTAGAATTTTGGGTTCCTAAATCTAAAATCTTGAAATGGGATGGTAAGACTGAAATCATCTTGAAGATGATTTAATCTTAAGGGGAGAGATTGACTCTCCCCATTATTATCACTAACATTAAATAAAATAAAAAATATGAGCTCAATAAGAAATATGCAAACATTAGTTTTCAATACAAAAGAAAAAACAATTCAGTTAACAGAAGGACACAGAGGTCAGTCTACAATCATAGAAAAAATGGATAACGTGAGTACCGTTAAGGTTGCTCCTGAGGGTTTTTATGAGGTTATGCAAAAACCTAATGAGAATAGTAACGCACTCCCTGTAATGAGATTACCAATTGCTAACACAAACATGTTTATCGTTTCGTGATTTGACTTTTAATTAAACTTCACCTATAATTAAATAGAAATAAAAAAATATATGACAATCAAACAAGCGTTAAAATTAAAGAATAAATTGGTAAAAGAAATTACCGAAGAGACTCAAAAAGTACTTTCGTACAATAGTGTTGAAGTTGGTAATGATAGACCATACTCACCGACAGAGTCTTTGGACAAGACGATATCGTTAACCAATGAGTTGGTTGAATTGAAAACAAAGATTCACCAAGCAAACTCACCCGTGTACGGTAAGATATTCAGAATGTCTGAGTTGAAGTCGATTGTATCAAAAATCAAATTAATGGATTGTACGGAAGGTACTTCGATTGATAGATACTCAAGACGTTCTGAGAATCCTCCTACGATGACATCAGAAATCTCAATTGTGGATAGAGATGGTATTGTTAAAGGGTTGGAGACCGAGATTGAGGTAATCCAAGATGAGTTAGATACTCATAATGCGTTAACCCAAATTTAATAATCTGTGAGAGTGTAGGGATTGTGTTTTAACTAGGAACTATTATGGAGTCGATGTTATGATACTGATTAAGTAACGGTCCTTTAGTCAAAATTCAAGCGTTCAACAACTATTTTTGTCAAAACTTAAAACTCATTATACTTTAACATATTGAACTTACTCAACACCAGGTTATAAAAAAACCCTCACTTCGGTGGGGGTTTTGTGTTTTTAGAACTTTGTATAGAAAACTTGACCTAAACCATAGGATTCTTCAGTGTTCTCTTCAAATACTAATTCTAAATTAGCATCATCGGCATTGAAAATAAATCGTCCTTGAGAGCCATTATTAATCTCCCATCCACCAAAATGGTTTTCTAACCATTCGTAGAAAAAACTTTCAACACCTTTAGGGATTTGTTCTGTGAATTCACCATCATATTCTATTCCTGATTCTATTTCACCATTATCTCCACCACCAGCGAACGTAACAACACCTTCACTGTAACCTTCTGATTTCATGTAGTTAAAAATCTTAACAAGGTCTTCATGTTCCTCTTCTAAGTCAGACATTTCTAACACACTACCACTTGCGTTTATATCGTATCTCCATTCATATGCGTCAATTTTCAAAGTCCTTTCAACACAATCAATATTAATGTGTAATTGACCTCTATTATCACAATCCGATACCGATTTCTCAAATAAATCGTGTTCCTCGATAATTTCATTAATGACACTATCTATTGCGTCATAAGACTCAACTTGAGTATGACCATCACCAAACCATTCCCCATCTCTCCAATCTTCGTGACATTCTTGACTATAGATTGAAGTATTAACTTCTTTTTTTCCATAACCTTGGGCATAATATGCGAATAACTTTAATGTTTTCGCTTGTTCTTCTGTAACTTTAACATTTTCCATACTAATAAATATTCTAATCTATGTTTAAATCCATAGTCCTTAACATCCACATCGGACGTTCTTTGGCCTCTAACGCCATAATCCATTCACGAGGGGTTGGAACATAATTATAACAATCTTCTTTAATATGGTCTGTTAAAATATATCTAGTGTACACAACTTTTCCGTCTGAATTGGTAAAATGAGTCCCAAACTTTATTTCTCCTTCATATATTCCCATTGTATGATGACGGAACATTCTATGGGTAGAACTCGGCATCCAAAGTTTAGGTTGGTCCAGCCATTCGTGTAGATGTAAATAATCTGTATAAACACCACCATATTTTTTAACCGATGATTTTGAATGTATTACCGCATGCGCCATAGTTAATTTGTTAAAATTTTATTTGATTTTTTTAGATTATCTTCGGCCCATAATGGTTGAAGATTTGTGTAATGACAAAGTTTATAAACCTCATCTTCAGTTGATGCGGATGATAATGGGATTATATGGTCAATATGTATTTTGTTACCAATTAATTCCCACGACATACCTTCAGTAAATTGAGATTCAATATGAGACTTAAGAAAATCTAACGAACAACCAATAATTTTTAAAGTGGTGTAGTTTTTTTTAATGTTTTTACTTTTTAAAAATTGGTTAATTCGTCCCCTTACATTATGAATGAGTCTATATAAAAAATCATTATCATACTTAAATTTTTTATACGTTTTAATATGTTCCTTATTTAGACCTCTCCAAGACTTTATATACTTCTGTCTTTTTTCACGATTAGACTCCATCCATTCTCTAACTCTTTTTTTAGATAATTCTTTATTATTATGGTAATATTTTTTATTTTGTTTTTTTATTTTTTCAGGGTTTTCTGTTCTATATAATTTAAAGTTTAGTTTTATTTTTTCACTGTTTTTATCGTAATTTTTTTTTCGATAATTTGATACTTTAATTTTATTTTTCTCCCTCCATTTATTTTGTAAATTGTTTCTAATCTTTCTATTATTTTTTGAATATTCCTGTTGTGTTATTTTTAAACATTGTTTACACGAACTACGAAAACCACCGTTTGAATTAGGTTGTTTATAAAACTCACAAACTTCCTTTTCAACCTTACATTTACTACAAATCTTTTTTTCCATAATACTCTCTTAGTAATTTTTCAATTAACTTTGATTTATTCGTTAATTCGTCTTCTAATCTTTTATTGATGTCAGGACTTAATGTTACAGATATTTTAACCTTCCTATCTTCAGGTTTTTTTGTTGGTTTCATAATTATAAATATCACCTAAATGTGTAAAATACTCCTTTTATAAATATTTTTTCTTATTTTTGTAGTATGAAATTAATCAATGAAAAAATAGAATGGGTTATCGCCCAACATAAGAATACTAATCACATGTATGCGGAATATCTTCCATACGAATATCATTTAAGAATGGTGGTTGGAGTGTTCGAGAGATTCAAACATTTGGTTGAGGAGATAAAACGAGAAGATGTTAGGTTAGCTTGTTTTGCTCACGACACCATTGAGGACACTCGTGTTACTTACAACGATGTGAAATCTGCGTTAGGTACTTACGTTGCCGATTTGGTTTACTCTTTAACTAATGAGAAGGGTAAGACTCGTAAAGAACGTGCCAATGATAAGTACTATGAAGGTATTAGGTCAGAAAAATACGGTGTCTTTGTTAAGATGTGTGACCGAATTGCAAACGTTGAGTATTCTAAGATGTCAGGTAGTCGTATGTTCGAGATGTATAAGAAAGAGAACGAGGACTTCATTAAAAGTTTAGACATTAAAGAATACCACATGTGCTATCCAATGAAAGTATATTTAGATAAGGTTTTTGAGGTGAACTAAACCTCAAAACCTTATATTTATTTATATGAGAATTAGAATAACTGAAGACCAATTAGACAAAGTAAAAGAACAAGAGTCTTATAAAAAGATGTTGTTTAAATATTGGGACAAAGTTGGTCCTGGTATAACTGATAATATGTCCAAATTATTTGGTCTTGAGTATCATGGCGGACTTAAAAATCAAACAGGAATCAGAATGGTTGATGTCCAAAGATGGTTAAGAGAATATCTTGGTGTAGATAAGGCTCAAGAAATTGCCATGGAATTTTTTGATAAGAAAGAACATACCATAGATAATTGTGGTGGTTATGAATTTAATTTTACTATTGATAATGTTGAGGATGACGGAGCACAATTTATTGTTACGGTAACAGTTGATGATATAAATGGTGAGGTTATGTTAGTGTTGGTGGACGGTACTCTACATAAATTGAGGGCCGCTCGTGATAGTGACGATTATGGTTGGTATATTGATAATGAAATTGAGGATTGTATTTACGATTACATTAGTGAAAATGTTGAAGATAAAACAGGGATTTCATTTGTAATGGATTCAATAAACTATAAGTCAGATATAGGAGTATGAGGGATAAGTACTTAGAATTGTATACCAAATACCTTAAAGGACATTTAAATGTTAATGGGGTTTTATTACAACCACTTGGGGTTGACCATAGTCAGTCGATGATTTTTGAAGTGACTAATCCTAATGATGTGTCATATAGTTATGTGGCACTAAGTGGCTTTGCCATTGAAAGTATGGAGTTATTTCAAAAATTATTGGGGTCAGAAAGAGACATTCGCAAACCTAAACTCCAATCACCAAATGACGATGAATCTTTATATATTAATGAGGAATTACTAACAAAAATAAAAAACTATCTTAAAACGGTTACAACATTAAAAGTTGGTTCTCACGAGATACATATTAAACCTGTTAAGGTGGAAATAGAGATTACTAAGGATGAAAGTTTAATAATAAGGAATTATGTTAAACCTTTAAAAACATTTTTATATACACAAAATAGAGGTCGAGGAGAATCTGAAATTGAGTTTACCGTGGAACGATATCAGTCATTTCAAAAACAAAGTAAATACGATGAGACAGTGTATTCTTATCCTCTTATTGATGAAATCTTAGAAGGAGAAATTGCATTAGTTGACAGTGAATGGATGGTTGAATATGTTAAAACTGAGTTTATCGGTTTTTAATTCTCTGTTCCCAATCTGTTCTACCTGAACGACCAGAATTCATAGTACTTAGGTCGTACTCCCAATCAAAAATTGGAATACCACTTCCATTATAAACAATTAGTTGATAACCACTATCTTTGATTGGTAATTGTTCAAAAGGAATTAGTTTGGTAATGGTTTTCATTACGTGATAGTCAATTAAATAAAAAGGGTCGACATCATCGTACATATCTTTTTTAGTGGTATCTTTATCTTTTAAATACATTTTATAAATAAGATATGGCTCGTGTTCCTCATCAAAAGACACATCAATATGGTCAACATTGGGGTACACAGATAATATAAGACCTGAGTTAATAATTTTGTTTAACGCTCGTATTTCTTGGTCTTTAGTCATTATTTAATATCGTTACTTCCTATTAAAGTATAACTAAATGAGTTACCATGAATGTCTCTAGACTTTCTACAAATCTTCATGAATTCTTCGAAGTCCGCAGATTTTTTAAATACCTGACAACCTTCTGACCAATTTTCCACATAAGTAGAATCAGCACCTGCGTGGTGGATGTTAATCCCAAAAATACCCTCCTCAATTTTAGTCTCGTCATATTTCATATCACGATTAGCGTCACGGTAGACTTTAACGTTCTTAGCTTGACCTAACGCCTCATATTTACCTTGATGTAGTCTTATAGTGTGAGAACCACGATACTGACCTTCTACTAATCGAGCAATTCCACTCTTGTTAGTTGTTTCTAAAATACCCTTAGTTCCTGGGTCAGTTGTTGCTGGCCAAATATGGAATTTCCAAGAGCCATTCTCTTTGTATGATAACGTTAAGTAATCATCGAATACATTTGTTACTTTATCACCTGTCGTTTCATTTCTAATACCAACAATGTTCACATCAAAACCTTTGTTGTTTGCGTCCTCAAACCATACGTGACCTTTACCTTTAACCGCTGATTCAATTTGTTCTCTAGTATAACTCATAATTTAAATATTTTGTTTATTATAAATACTTATATAGTATGGAAATGGACAAAGTAACCGAGAAAACATTGGATATGATACACAAATTGTTAAAGGATAAAAATCAGTTTGATGATTGGTATTCCATGCCCTACTCAAGTAGTGATGATGACCGAGTTGATGTTCATATTGAATATAAGATAAAAAAAGTCCTATTAAAAAAAACAAAAGACTCAAATCATTTATTCTTAGGTACCATTATCATCCAGCCAATAAAAGTTTCATTAGGGGTTAATGATGATTGGGAACATGGATTTAAACAACACGATGTTTATGAAAGAATATGGGATTCTTTAAGTGAAAATGTTATTGAAGACCTTGAAACAATATTACCACATGTCTATGTAATACCTGAGTTTGACTTTACGAAGATAAATTCTTAAGTTTTAAATAAAATGGAAGGAACGATTAATTTAATTGGAATAAGTTTTGTTGGTCTTATGATTGTTATCCACTTAATGGTGAAATATAAAAATAGATTAAAATAATTTAATTTTTTGATTGTTTTTATCTCTGAAATCAATGTCAGGGGTAAAAAACATCCATTCATTATCGAACAATAAAGGTAGGTCCCTAATAATGTCAAGCGTAGGGGAAAATAAATTGTACTCGTACTCAGTATAAAAATCACTATCCTGAACCAAGTCTATTATTGCATCTTTTAATTCCGTACCAATCAATTTGTGATGTTGTTTGTCCTGAGGATTTAAAAGTTTCATTCCAATAGCAACTGTAAAATCTTCGGCAGGATAAATATCGACATAGGTACACTCAACGTCACTATAAAACTCTTCTTTATAATCAATCTTAGTAATTTGTTTAATACTGTTTAATATTTTTTTATCGTCCGACTTATTAAGGTAATAGTACCTATCTGATTGTTCAAAACTACAGGCGTATCTACGATTATCCCGATGAAAACTTGACCTAAATCCACCCCCAAGAAGATTACAAAAAGTAAGAAAAAGTTCCTCTGTAAAAGCAATCAATGTTTCCATGCAATATGATTTATCCTGAGAATTTTCAATAGACCAACGTATTAAACCTTCATTAGGTAAGAAATTAGGTCTAAGTATCAACCCGTGAAAATCATATGAAGGTTTTAAAAACTTATGAAAATATAAATACAGTTCTCTATTCATAACTATAAATACTTATATTTATCATTAATGACAGATAAAAGACGACAACTATTATTAAATTTGATTGAGGTACATGGAATTTATGATGCCTCGAAAATTGCAGGGATTAATCCTGTTGAGTTAATTCACATTAGTGAAATAACTATTGATGCGTGGTTGGCCAATACGGTGTTAACAGAATTAATATCAGAGGGAAATTTACCTAAACAATATAAAGAATTCGCACTTTCTATTGATAGAATGTCAGGAACTGTTGATTGGGACGGAGTGTTTGAATCTGATGGGGTTAAAGAAAAGGTTTTTGCTTATGCTACACCATTTTGGGAGGGAGAGTCAGGAATTCCTGTAGAAATTAATTATTATGAGGAGATAACAAATGATGGTAAAATTGAGTTATCATGTGACGGTGATGTTTTTAACCTTTTAAAGACTAGAGAAGTGTTTGATGGTATTGAAGATGTACTTACATGGTATAAACATTTTTATTTACCGAAAGTATATCGAGTGATTGTTGAAGAACAGTTACCGATTATTAGAAAATTGGCGGAAAGACACGGAAAGACAAAAAAATAGGGGGTTAACGTATTTTAGTAATTGAGTCTTTATCGTACTTAACCTCGTTAGTCTCTGAATCATATACATCCGTATCAACATGTTCACCATCATAAACATTTATATCACCATCGTACGCCATTTTTTTTGCAATTTGAAGTAATGTGTTTGGACTATACGATTCACTCCGATGTTGATAAGTAACTCTTTGACTAACACTTTCGTGAACGTCAATGTCAAAACTATAATAACCTATTTTTGGTCGTTTGTTAATAACTCCTTCATTAATGTTAGGGTTCGTGTCAATAATTGTTATGATATAATCAAGGTCGATATAATCACAAGGAGCAACCCCAAACATATTTGACACGGTTTCACATGAATCAATAAAACTATCGTCCTCAATCACCAATGGGTAATGAGGACTATTTTTTAACTCCTCACCATATATTTTTCTTAATTGAATAAAAAATTGAGATAATATTCTATCACTTAACGCTTCTAATTTAGACCCTTCCATAATACATAAATACCTTGTAAAATTAAAATATAATCCATACCTTTGTATTATGAAGAATAATTTCAATTTGATTAGAAAAATGATGGACTTTGATAGTTCTGACACATATTACTTTTTACAGATTTTAAAGCGTAGGAAAGATAATCCTGACTTGGGTAAAGATATGAAAGTGATTGGTGATTATTTTATTTATTCCATGGACCAATTTAATAGGATGGAGGATGAGATAATCCAAACATGTATTACTCACAACGCGAGAGCTTATTTCCGAATTAACAAACGTAGTTCTAAGAAAACCGCAATGCAAATGTTAAAGAGAGTTACCGACACTTAGAAACTACGTGTTTAAGAATAATATTTTATGGTTAAAACCTACAATGGAACAATAATATGGATAAAAAATTTATAATTACTGATAATCAAGAAGAAATCCAATCGTGGTTAGATTTAGGGTATGAAATAGAAAAAATGGAGGCGTTACATATTGCAGCAGGTGCGTCAAGTTCTTATAATCGGTACGATGGAAGAATTGCGGTATATTTATCTAAAAAAGAAAATGATGAAAAAAATTAAAATTTGTGATTATTCCTTACTTGCGATATTTGTGTTTAATCTTATTGGTAACCTTATTTTATGGGATTTAATGGCTTGTATTGCTTGGACGACAACAATTATCCTTCAGTTACGAATAATGTCTTTTGAAAAAATTGAACAGTAATTATTCTGAGACGATAGTTTTAACTTCCTGATGGACAACATCTTGAAAAAATTTAGGTCCGAACTCAGCAATGGTCCTTTCACCAAATAAATCTTCAATTTGTTTGTACATTTCCCAATCCAATTCAATTATTGGGTAATCTTGATTTGAATAGGTATCATCACTTAGTCCATGCCATTCAGCATAAGCTTTTCCACTATTAAAGTATCGAAATAAACAAGGCACTGGTTCATATCCATCCTCATCATAGTTATATTCAAACCACTCAACAGGATAATAACAACCATCAATGCCATTACCGTGTGACATAACGTCCGACAATCCTAAAGAATTTAGGAATGATGAAAATGTGTTATACATTTTATTTTCTGAAATTATATATTTCATTTTTTTTTAAATTATAGGTCTCTTCCAACAGAAACAGTTAAGGCTGTAAATGATATTTCGGTGTTAGACCCTTTAAATTATAGGTCTCTACCAACATAAAATTATCATTTGTAGATATCATACCAGGTGTTAGACCCTTTAAATTATAGGTCTCTTCCAACCACAGAAGTAGAATGTCCGCATTGCCTCGAGGTGTTAGACCCTTTAAATTATAGGTCTCTTCCAACCATTCCCTTATAACTCCCTGTATTTGTTGGTATTCCATACCAAACATGGATTCTAAAAATGACCAAATTTCGTGATAATTTATATAAACGGATAATTTTTTTGACTCCTGATAATAATAAAATAATGGTAATCTATCTTTATTAACATAATATGTTTTATTATCGTTAACACTTGGTGTTAAATCACCGAAGTTATTATTGAGCCATGTTAAAGCGACCTTATCTATTTTATTTTCTGTGATTATATATTTCATTTGTCTCCTGATATATCTTCTGAATACATTACTATGTTATCAAAGGCGAAACCTAAATCTACTTGTAAGTCACCCTTTTCAAAGATGTAATCGTCAGATAAAATTATGTTTATGTTTGGTTGGTATATTGTAAATTTAGTTACATAAGGGATTTCTTCAATACCTAAAGCATCCAACAACGGATTATATGTGTCTGTGTTATAATGTTCCCATCTAATTGTTATCTCACTAGATTCACCGAATAAAAAATATTTAGGAATCTCCTCCAATTTATCAGAAAGGTTATCAAAATCAATTGAATTAATCAGGTCATTATACTCTTGAGAAAACTGTGGAGAATCCTCCCAATACTTTGCA
>Ga0114962_10002192_pt1 | contig 16490 bp, 18 predicted proteins | sample C_130820_MF_Meta_FD_87017 | JGI IMG/M metagenome (GOLD analysis project Ga0114962, IMG submission 87017) | Freshwater microbial communities from Lake Croche, Canada to study carbon cycling - C_130820_MF_MetaG | ecosystem: Environmental > Aquatic > Freshwater > Lake | place: Lake Croche, Canada...
ATAGGCGTTTTCCCCGAGCTGAGTGCCACGCATATAGTAGGAAATGCGCGGATCGCCGGGGTTGTCAATTGCGAAGCCGTAAGCTCCGAAGCTAAGCGCTGCGACGGTGGCCTTGGATGCGTAGCGGGGGTCGGAGAGGTCGAAGGCGAGGCCGGTTTTCTGGCGGATGATGGCGGCCGCGCGATCCACTTGCTGGCCGTTCCACAGCAGGGAAATACCTGCCGCGCCGATGGGCTCGGTGAGGCTGAAATGGTTGGCCACGAGGCTGCTGCTGGGGCCAACATCCAGCGCATAGGTCACCTCGGCGGCCTCATACGTCTTGTATTCATTGGCCAGCATGCCTACCGCGATTTCCGGCGACCAGTAGCGCCCGGCAATTTTCGTGAGGTGGTGGCTGGTTTTGGCGGGATCGTCTAGCAGGGCTGGGTCGTCGAAGCGTTTAGAGGGGGTGGCAGCGCCGATGCCGTCCATCGGCAGAGCCACCTCGTAGCTGAGGCGGGCGGAGCCGCTGACATCGAGATTGGTCATGTTCCAGAGTTCGGCAAATAGCTTGAAGTGCCAGTTGAGGATGCGGCGTCCATTGACCTCCTGCTCGCCAATATAGTGGATTTGCAGGACCACCTCGCTGATGAGTGGAAAAGCATCGAGGCCGCGGTAGCTGCCCGCCAATAGCGTCGATTGGCTGTCCGCGTCGGCGTAGTCGATGGCGTTGGCGGCAAGGGTTTGGAGATAGTCGTCGGGAAAACCACCTTTGCGGGTATCAAATTCCGGCAATGCTTGTTGGATAAACGCCGCCATCGGCGCGACTCCACCTGAACCCTTGGCCAGTAGGGCGTTGAGATTGAGTTTGGGTGTGCCGAGCACAGCTGCGGCGAGGCCGCGGACAAACGGGACGCAAGGCCGTTCCAGATAGGGCCGCGGGGTAGTTGCCAGATTCTCCTCGACGGCGCGTGCCGCTTTGTCTGTTAGATGGCCGGCGGGGTCGCGGCTCAGGGGTGCTTGGGCGTCGGCGGCGGCGAGCAGTGAGTCGGGAGAAATCATGCCTTTGCGGTTTGCGATGAGGGTTTGGGCAAGTTTGCCGGGTTTGGCGGCGGTGGACTCCGGATCGACGGCATGGAGGGCTAGGGGACTGAGCGGGGGATGAGTGGGGTCGGGATCCATGGCGGGGGCAGGAAATGGCCAGGCGCTGGCGAGCTGGGAGGCAGCGGGGCCATCGGCGTTACCGGTGGTCAGCGGATCGAGTTTTCCCTGCAAATCTTCTACCCAGAAAGCATAGCGGGCGACGAGCTGCTGTTGTGAGTTTAGGATCGGAATCCAAGCGAGGCGCAACGATTCGCCATAGGGCAGGGGAGTGAGATCGAGGTAGCTGCCAGCTGCAGTGGGGATGAGCGGTTCGATAGGTGGCGGGGTAAGAGTGGGGGTGTTGGGCGGCTTTTCAGTGGCGCTGAAGAGCGGGAGATAACTGAAGCTCAGGGAGTCGTTTGGGGCCGGCCTCCCCTGCGCTAGCAATACGTAAGGAGTCGCTTGACGAGTGCTCTGGACGGGTGGTTTGAGGGTGGACTGGAGAAGCAGGAAGGAGTCGTTGGCAGTGGCGTGGTTGAGGCTGGCTTTGACTTGTTGGAGAGCGGCGCTGGCGGCTAATTCGGCGCGTTGGAGCTCGATGTAGGAGCGAGCGGTGCGACGCTCGAGGCCGGTGCTCAGGAGCAGTCCAACGGCGAGGATAAGCAAGGCGGAGATGACAAAGAGCAAGGCCGGCAGGATGAAGGCCGGGCAAGTGCCCGGCTTAGTGAAATTGACCGGGGTTATATTCGTAGGTGCGGATGGATTGACCACGGAATTCACGGATTGAAGAGGGCTTCGGCGTGACCGGGTGTGGCAGGCCAGTAACTGCCACATTCTTACCGCAAAGCCGCAAAGGTCGCCAAGCAACGCCGAGCCAGGCAGAAATTGATGGATCACCCGTTCCCCATTGCGCCTCTCTGCGCCCTTTGCGGCTTTGCGGTAAATGTGCATGTAGGTTTCAGGCTAAGGTCCGCTTTCTGTTAGGGCGGGATGGCCGAAGCGGATAAGGGCTGAGTACACTTCCAGGTGGCGGTTGTGGGTGGCGAGTTCGGCCTTGCCTAGCAATTCTGTGGTGGCGCCGCAGCCATCCCAGGCGGCGGCATCGGGGAGTTTGGCGGCGAGTTGGTGGCGGGCGATGACGAGGCGCACGGCGATGGAGGATGGGGCTTGGGCCATGGCTGGATCCCATGTCTGCCATTGGCCGACAGGGTTGCGGGATTGCGGGCGGGCCTCGAATGCGAGGACGCCGAAGGCGATCGGTTCGTCGCACTGGCTGCTGGTGAACAAAGCGGGGACCTGGTTGTGGCGGATGGCTAGGAACGTGTCACGGCTATGGCGGACGCCGCGCATGAGGCAACGCAGGGTCTTGCCGGAGATCTGCACATCTTTGAGGTAGTAATGAACCGCGCAAAGGTCACCGATGCGCGCCGCCGCCGCTTGCGCATCGGGCGGCTGCAAGCAGAAGATGCCGAGGCGGTCGCCGGGCCAGCTGGCGTGGCTTTGCTCGAATAAACTATCCGGTCGAAATGAGGCGCTTTGCAGGTCGGCGGTGAGTTGGGTGAGTACGGCGCGGGCTTCCCTCTCGGCAGCGACCCCTTCGTCGCTGCGCGCAGACTCATCGCGGGTGCGCCCCAGCATCGATAGCGCCAAAACCATCACCAGCAGGCCAAGGGTCATCGCCACCAACACCTCGACGAGGGTGAATGCTTGCCGCATATGGCCCTTGGCTGTCATGGGATGCGGGTGTGAAAATCCAGATGTGCGCGCTTGGCCAGCGGGGCTGCCGCCGGGTACTCGAGGGTGATGCGCAGGTTGAGCAGGGCTGGCATGTTAGGCCTGGCAGCGGAGGGCTCGGCGTGGAATGACGCGAGATAGCGGCTTGGCTCGTTGGCGAGTTGGCGGATGCCGGCGAGGTAGGCGCCGGGCGGGACGCAGCCGAGGGCGTGGCCATCCCGGGCAAAGGCGAGGGCGAGGCAGGCGCCGGGAGCGGGGAAGGCGACGCCGCGGGGGAGGGGAGGCAGGAAGCGCGCCACGCCTTGTTGCGCGGCCTCGATTTCATCCATGCAAACGGGCAGAATCGCCACGCAGCGGGTTTCAGCTTGGGCCGCGGCGCGGCTCTGGGCGCTGCGGGCCAACACCGCGAAAACCAGCGGCAGGACCACCGCCAGCACGCCCATGGCCATGAGCACCTCAATGAGCGATGAACCCGCAGGCCGTGAACGAGGCACCCACACCCCAAAAGGGCCAATGGAAACGGCAGGGCGGCCGGTTTTTGCCGCGGATTTCACGGATTGAAGAGGATAAGAAGCCAGTACATTGGGTGGTGGTAGCGGAAGCTCTGCCCATGAATGACTGCCGACGGCTCGGTGCATGGTCGCCCCTTCTGCACGACGACAGTAAGGTCGTCGCTCCCTAACGAGCCGCTTGCGAATCAAGGTAGTTGTGAAGTTCATCGGTCAAATTGATAGGGACGGGCGGTGAGGCGGCCGATATGCAGGAGGTTTTCCGCGGCATCGTGGGAGCTGCCGTGGGTATTGGGTGTGGGCTGGCCGTTGCGGTAGGTCCCCTCGGCGATGCGCAGGACCATCGGAGCGGAGCCTGGCGGCCACAGCAGGGTGCCGCGCGGCGAGAAGGCGAGAATGTGAAAGCTGCCTGTGACAGGTTGCTTGGCGGCGAAGTATCGGATGGTGCTGGGAGCCTCGTCGCGCGGGTTGCGCAAGCCGTTGACGCCGCCTGGCAAGATGACCACGCTATCGGGCAAGGTTTGCCAGCGGCCGATGAGGGTGCCATCCAAAGTGGTCGGGTCGGCCGGCCACTCGTGGATTTTGAACAAGCCGAGGCGGCAGCGGGTGTCGCTGGTCGGCAGTTCGCCCGGCTCGGCCAGCGCCAGCACCATCGCGCAGCGCGACGTAATGGCGGTGGCCCGCGCTTGCTCAAGCATGCCGATGACACTGGCGGTGGCGACGTGGCGGGCCTGCGCCGAGGAATGGCCAAGGGCATGGAAGCCGACGCTGAACAGCAGGGCCATCACGGCCATGACAGCCGCCATTTCGACTAGGGTGAAGGCTCGGGTCCGTGGTTTAGAACGGGATGTCGAGTGAGTTCTCACGTGGCGCGGGCGGAATCAGCGCCGTGGGAAGCGACGCGATCCACTCCAATGAGAACACAAAACTGCCGCGCGCGGCAAGCGCTAAAGCCGCCAGAGCTCACATATCGTGAGTTTCGGCACCGGTGCTGAGGAAGCGGTAATACACTTCCATCATCAGGGTGCACAGGCAGGTTCGATAGATCTTGTCGGCATAACCTGCGCCTGCCCCGCGGATTTTTCCGCCGGCACCAGTGCCGGGAGCCTTCCAGGAGCCATCCGCGTCCTGGTTATTGAGGATTTGGTCGCGGTAGAGGGTGTTGTAGAATTTCCAAGCTTCGCCGCCGCGTTGCATCATGGCTTGGGATTCATAATAGTGGCCGTAGAGGTCGCTGCACTCTCCGTTGTACTCAAACTTGGTGTTGTCCTTGATGTATTTGAGAGCGTGGTTCACTTCCGCGCCGTTGCCTTTACCCCACATTTGCAGGCAGAGGGCACCCACGCCGGTGAGCGAGAAATACCCCGGCACGATGGAGGTGGGCTTTTCATAGCCGAAGCCGCCGTTGGTGTTCTGGCAAGTGGCGAGGTACTTCCAAGCGCGGGCGAGGCAGCCGCCGCGACCCTGAAACTTGAGGCCGGTGTGGAGGCCGGCTTTCAAAGCCTGGAGTTGCCAGCCGACGACCGACACGTCGGTATGGCCGTCATTGACGGCATAGAGATAGGCCCAGCCGCCATTTTTATTTTGATGGTCGATGATGAATTGGCCGGCTTTTTGGGTAACTTCCTCCAGCGAGGGGACGGGCTGGCCGATTTCCTTGCAAAAGGTGTATGCTTCGGACAAGGCATAGGTGGCGATGGCATGCTCGTAGGACCAATGGTTGATGGTGAAAGTATCGGCAAGTTTCCCGTCGTTTTTCATGCCGACTTCCACGAGATAGATAATGCCTTTCAAGCAGGACTCGCCGAATTCATCGGAAGCGGTGGTTTCGCAATGGCCGAAGTAGGCGAGCAGGGCCAGCCCGGTCATGGCGACCTTACTTTGGCCACTCCAGGAACCGTCGGTATTTTGGTTAGCTTTGAGGAAGCGCAGCGCCTTGAGCACGGCATCCTCGCAAGCGGGTAGGCCGCCATTTTCGGCGATGCGTGCCAAGCGGTCGCTTTTGGAGCAGCGCTTGCTCATGGTGGGCGGGATGAGGCCGAAGAGTTTGCCGGAGCCGTTGCCGTTGCCCATGCCATTGCCACTGCCGTTGCCTTTGCCAAATCCTTTGCCGGAGCCGGAGCCGCCCAGGCCGCCGGACATGCCGCCGCCGCCCATCGAAACAAGTGGGGATACTTGGCCGAATTTATCGGTTTGATCAGGAATCGTGTAGGTGGCGCGGGCACCTTCTGCGACGATGCGTTTGGCCTTGGTGACGGGCACGATGACCTTCTTTTTCTTCTCCTTGACGGCGTGCTCGGCGCTGCGTTCACCGCCGCCGCCGCCCGGTGGCGTGAAGTCAGGAATGATCTCGGGTTGTTTGATGATTTGGAAAATCCAAAATGCGCCGAGGGCCAGCACCAGCAAGTGGACGACCACTGCGATGGAAAGTGCGCGGCCACCCATTTTCTCCCACAGGCTCAATTTAGCCACGGGCGCGTAGTCCAAGGCATGGTATGGCTCGTGATCAAATTCTTCTGGCTGGTCCATAAGTGGGTCGGGTTGGAAAAAGGAATTTTTAAAACGGCGCAACTGGGTTATTCCGGAGCGACGGCCTGAAACGTCACATTGCCAATTTTGGCCCGGGTAAGGGCGTCGAGCACGTCGATGACGCGCTCGTAGCGGGCGAGATCATTGGCGTAGATGGTGACCATCACGTCGGAATTGGCGGCGACGCTGATGTTGTGGAGGTCGATGAGGTTTTTGGCTAACTCTGGCAAGGTCTTGTCAGCCGGGGTCGGCCGATCCACCGGCTCGTCATTGAGAAACACCTGCCCGTCATCTTCAATGCGGATGGCTATTTCGTCAGGCGCCGGTGTGTCGTCCTTCGTGGCGATGGTGCCCGGCAATTTCGTGTTGTGGGTATTTTCCGTCTGCACGGCACCTGCCATGACCATGAAGAAAAGCATGATAACAAATACCACATCGACCATCGGGGCGATTTGGAAGCCTAGGTTGACTTCCGACGATTGCTTTTTGTGGCGCTTTTTCATTGGGCTTTTTCCTTGCTGGCGGCCGAGAATGCAATATCCGAGTAGCCGGCCAGGCCGATGATATCCATTGCTTTCTGGATTTCGGCGGCAGGCAACAGGCGGTCGCCGCGGATGAGAGCACGCAGGTTGGTGCCGGCCATGGCTTCTCTCCGGCTTATCAGATATGACACCATCTCGGCAGGTACCTTGAATTCCTTGTCTTCCACCAGCAGGGTCGCCTTGCTGGCCTTGGCGTCCCAGCGCACATTGATGGCAATTTCCTTTTTGGTCATTTTCGGGTCATGCGGTTTGGCACTGGCGGATACCGGCAAGGTGATAGACGAGTCTACCTTTAAAATCTCTGCCGTGGTGATGCACATGAAGAAAATGAGCAACACCAGTAGCACGTCGACCATCGGTGCAATCTGGAACTCCGGTTCGCCGCTTTCAGTTCCGCCGCCGCCGCTAGCCATGGTTTGGTGTTGTTAGGATTGGGAGGGGTTTGACCGTTAGACGGATTCCTGTTCCGGGGCCTGCTCGGTTTGCAACCACAGCGGCATTGCGGCGAAGGTTTCCTCTTGGCCGACGTCGGCATCCCTGAGGTAATCGTAGGGCGCGTTGCGGAACAAGGCCGCGGCCTCAGTTTCGAGATGATGGATGGCGGTTTGGAGTTTGTTGCGCAGGAAATAAAATCCCATGAATGCTGGGATGGCGATGAACAGACCCGAGGCGGTGGCAATGAGCACTTCACCGATGTGCCCGGCGAGCTTGGAGGTGTCGCCAATGCCCGAGGAGCCCAGCGAGGCGAAGGCACCGCGCATCCCGGAGACAGTGCCGAGCAAGCCGACCATCGGGCTGCACACGCCGATGACGGAGAGGTAATTGACGCGGGTTTGGAGGGTTGAGTTGACCTTGTCGACTTCCGCCTGAAGGGCCTCCTCGGTGGCGTCCTTGCCGTGGCCGACGGAGCTGAGACCCGCCTGGATCACATTGGAAAAGGGACTGGGGGCGGCTTTCATGGCTTGATAGGCCGTGACATAATCGCCGGCCATAAACGCCTGTTTGGCAGCGTTCACATCGGCGTCTGGGATCATGTTTTTGGCGTTGGTGCGAAGCCACAAGTCGATGATGAGCCAAACTGTGCCGACGGAGAAGGCGCCGATGGGGTACATGCACCACCCACCCTCCTTGAGGACTTGAATGAAGGTCTTTTTGACTTCAGCGGATTGCTGGGCATCTGCGCCAAAGGCGACCATGGGCAGTAACATCAGGGCCGTGTAGGCGGCGAATTTAGCGGCGTTTTTCATTGAGTTGGAGGTAGGCTGGTGAGTTGGGGGGGTCTTGGGACTTGGGCTATTTGACGCTCTCGTAAAGTTTGCTGGCGAGCACACGGGCGACGGTGCCCTTGGTGAAGCGGATGGCGGATTCGACCAAGCCGACGGCCTCTTTATGCCGGCCTTGGGTGGTTAGAAGTTCGGCAGCTTTCAACTGGGCCACCCCGTTGAGAACCATTCCGCCGGATGGGTACAGGCAGGGGACGGCCAGATAGGCTTCCAGCGCCTCGCCGTCGTGCTTGGCGCTCTTTAACAAGCCCGCCAGAAAATAGCTGGCATAGGCACATACATCGGCGGGTTGGACGTCGGTGGTTAGGGCCTTGAGTGCGGCCTGGCGATCCTCGAGTTTGGTAGATTTAGGCATCAACAGGGCCTTGCCGAGAGCGGCAAAGGGGTCCGCGCCGGAGGTCGGCGCGATGGCCAGGATGTCCTTGGCGAGGGCCTCGCATTGGGCAGCGGCGCCTTGTAAGGCATTGGCCACTAGGGAAACGCGGGCTGCTTCGAGCCAGAAGTTGCCCGGCAGTTTGGCCGTGTCTTTGTGCTCGGCAAGGATGGGGATGAGCAGTTTCTCGCCTTCCGCCGGTTCGCCTGTCAGCAGCAAGGCGATGGCTTGGTTGATGGCCGGCGGTTTGTCGCCGAACACATGATCCACTGCCGTCACCGGAATGGTCGCGCCGACAGCGAACTTTCCGACTTCGGTTTTGAGCTCATACTTGTCGCCTTTCAATACTACGGCGGACAAGGGCAGCCCGAAGCCGTTTTGTAAGACGATTTGAATACCTCCAAGTGGCGCGGTTGGCTGGGCTGGGGTGGCCGCGGGGGCTGTTAGAGTAGCCGCAGAGGTGGACGCAAGCGCGGCTGCCGTGCTGAGAGAGAGCAGCATCCAGCGGGACAGCAGTGGATAGAAAATGGCTCGAGGGATCATAAGGATTTATCCTTGGCTTCTTTGGCCCGCTTGGTGTTTTGAAGTTTGGGATGGTTGGCGAGCACTTTGAGGTTCTCCGTGGCCAACTCGTATTCCTTGAGGGCCTTGGCAGTTTCACTTGCCTGCCAATAGGCTTCGGCGCAAATTTCCGGCAGGCTTTGATAGGCGACGTACATCCGCTGATAGGTGTTGTAGGCCTTGCGCAACAGTTCGTTCGAATCGCTGCTCACAGCCACCTTTGCCGCCTCGATGCGGTAGCTGTCCGCCAGCATCAGATAGGCTTTGCCGGCCATTTCACCACGGAACATCTTATCGCTGATGACGTCCTCGGCCAATTTGCGGCCCTCGGTGAATTTGCCGAGGTCGATGAGAGCCCGGAGTTTGCCGACGGTGGTTTCGCAGAAGCGGGAAGTGCCCTTGTTGATGTCGAGGGTGTTTTGAAAGATTTTGAGGGCTTCTTCGGGTTGTTTGCGGGCCAGGGCCACGTTGCCCAGCCCGAGTGGGCCGGCATCCGAAAATAACGAATCTTTGTAGCGGTCATTGAGCCGCTGGTACATTAATTGCGCCTCGTCTAATTTTGCGTCCTGCAATAAAATATCGCCACACACCGCTAGCAGGGTCGGGCTGAGTGCCGCCGGATCGCCGGCGTAGTTGGTGGCGATGCCCTTGAGCAAAAGGTCGGAGCGGTCGCTGCGGCTTTTATACAGCAACTGGCTGAGGCGCGCCTGGGCGTAAAAGGTGCGAGCGGTGGCAGTGGGGTTGGGCTTGTCGCCGATGACCTTGCTGAGGGTATCGACCAGTTGTTTGTCGAGTTGTTCGGCAGTGGCTTCCATCTGACCCTTGGCGGGTCGCTTGCGTGGCACGAGGGTTTCTACTAGCTTATCGAGGAGGTACTCGGCCTGTTCGACGGCTGGATTGCTGATGCTGGTGCGCAGCGCCTCGGCGAGAATCTGCGCGCCCTCCTCACCCTTGCCTAGGCGGATGTACATTTGCACAACCTTGCCGACCGACAGCGGGACCAACTGGCTCTCGGGATGATTTTTGATAAAGGTGCCGTGAATCTCGGCGATAGTGGCCCAATCTTTCTTGCCTTGCAAAATCGTGGTGGCGGAGTCGAGCGCATATTGGATCACATCATCCGGGCTTTTGCTCTGCGCAGCCTTGATGAAGGCCTCCTGCGCGGAGTCTTCCTGGTTATTCTTCTTATAGGTGTCAGCCAGCAGGCACAGCATCGATCCGTTGGAGAGGTCTTCCGGATGGTCCTTCATGAACGCTTCTAGATCGGTGATGATCTTGTCTGGCTTTACTCTCGGATCATTTGAATCCACAAAGGAGAGCCGGTACTGCATATCGCCGGCATACATGCCTTTAGGAAACTTGCTGAGGTATTCGCTGCAGGCCGCCACGGTTTTCTTGTATTCGTTGCTCAAGAAATAAGTCATTGCCAGGTGGTAGAGCGCGGCTTCGTAGAATTGGCTGCTAGGATACTCGCTGGTGACCTTTTCCAGCAGCGGGGTGGAGCGTGCAAAGTCGGCAGACTCCCCGGCGTTGAGGAAATGGGCGAGTCCCTGATAGAAGAGGAAGTGGTCGAGATTGGTGGATTTGGGAAAACGCGTTTCGAGGTCGGCGAAGTAGCTGGCCACTTCCGGCCATTTAGCCTGCTTGACGAGCAGATCGCCGGCGAGGGTGGCGACGGACTCGGCGTCACTGGAGTCTGGGTAGGCGGCGAGGTAGGTTTTGCACAGGTCGAGCAACTCGGTGCTTTTTTCGAGATCTTGCATGATCATGATCTCGGAGAAGGCGGCAGTCCTGACGTCCTTGTAGGTGGGGAATTTCAGGCGCAAGGTGCTGAAGCAAATTCGGGCTTCCTCGTAGCGTTTGAGTGCATAAAAGCAGTGGCCGCGGCGCATCAGCAGGGCCGCATCGAGATCCTTTAACTCCTTGATGGCGGCCAGTGCCTTTTCATTCGCTTCGATCGAGGGCTTGAGGTTCGCCGCCATTTCCCTTGCCACGCTGCGTACCAGCGGCGCGTTGGGGGCTTTCTTTTCGTCTGCGTCTTCCTTGGCAACGGTGCGCTCGAGTAGCGCTAGATTTTTTTTCTGAACCTCCAGGGATTGGGCTTGGACTTTTATAATCTGCCGTTGCGAGGGCGCCGTTTGAAAGATCGCCAGCGCCGTGTCAAAGTCGCGCGCCGCCATGCACTCGTCACCTTTCACAATCACCTGGTTCGTGTACCAGGCAATGGCGTCGCGCACCCCGGCTTGGTTGGTCAAGCGGTCCAAGTAATACACCAGATCTTCGAGTTTACCTTCGTCGGCTAGCAGGTTGATCACCCCCACGGCCGCGGCGGTCTGGTTGGGGCTGCGGATGTCTGCGCCCATCAGCGACTTGAACACCTCCATGGCTTCCTTGCGTTTGCCCGTCTCGCTGTAGAGACCGGCCAGTGCCAAGCCGGCTTCAGCGTTGAGCTTGGGATCCTTCATGGCCATCTTGAGCACTTTGATGGCCATATCTTTTTTGGCTTCGCTGTCCTGGCCAATGCAGGCCTTGCCGACGCCCAGGGCACAACGGCTTGCATACACGCCGGTGGGATACTTGGTGACGTAATCGGTAAAAGCTTTCTCGGCTTCTACAAATTGCCCGGCGAGCAGATTGGCGAGGCCGACTTTGAAGGTAAGCTCCTGCATCATGTCGTCCTTGCCGGTTTGCGGAGGGAGGCTCTTCATGAGCTCATCGAGCTTGGTCAGGGCGCTCGCATATTCCTTGGCTTCAAACGCCGCGTCAATTTCCTTGAGCAGCCGGTTGAGCGCCGCGATGGCTATCGCCTTTACCGGCGCTGCCGGTATCGCCGGCGCGGCTGGGGCGGCCGGCGCGGCTGTCGCAGAATCAAGCAGGACGGTAGATAGCACGGTCCACGCGATGAGGGTAAGTAAAGATGAGGGATTGCGGGCAGCCATGCGAAAGCGTTTCGTGGACGCTAATAGCGGCCTATGCGAGGTCAACCAAAAAAACACAGGATTTTTCCCCGCCAATATTCAAATCAAGGCGCTTCAATGAGTTCGTCGCGTGGCGCTTGGGAGCGTGGTGGTCGGTCTGCTGTACCGCCGTTACAGCCTTGGTTGCCGATGAAGTGGCTGCGTCAGCCCAAGCTGCTGCGACGGCCGCGGTGGGTGGTGGCCCGGCATGCTGGGCACTCGACGGTGGAGCCGTGCGACGAGTTCTCGAAGGCGTGCAAGCAGAGGCGGCAGATGACTCGGCGGGCGAGGGCCTGGCGTTGGCCGCGGGCGTGGAAAAAGCGCGATAGCAAGGCGGTGAACAACACCAGTGCTAATGAGCCTCCCAGCGCCAAACCGACAAACTCAGTGAGGGTCAGTTCCATTGCTAGGTTGGTTGTTGAATCGGATTCCGACCGCTAGCCAGCCACCGTCGGCCGCCAGCTTTGAATCAAAGACCACTCCGCGCAGCCAGTTTTCCAAGGGCAGGGCTGCGGTTCCCGTTGCCTTCGTCAGAGATACCACGTCTGCCACTCCGCCGCGGGTATCGAGCCGCAGTAGAAAGCGCCAGTCCGTGGCAGCCATCACCGCATCAATATGGCCGGCCAATGCCGGTAAGGCGCGCGGCAGCCCCGCCGGCCCGACTGCAGAGAGCGGATAGAGCACGGGTGCTAAGTGGCTCGCTGGTAGGTCAAGGCGCGGTTGCGCCAGCGCCACGCGGTGTGGCAGCAGCGGATCCCCCTTGTCGGCGAGCGACTGGGCTTGGGCCAGTGGAGCGCTGGGCAGGTTGCGCAAACTTGGCACATAGGTGTGGGTCGGAATGCGTGTGGCTTGCAACACCTCTTGCGCCAGTGCGGAGTATGCCCCCCACTCGGCGGGTTCGTAGCGAGCTAGCAAGGGGCCACCCTCTTTGGCCCGCAGGGCCCATGATACACCATTGCTGCTGGCGGGCAGTTGAATCCAGGACGCCTTGCGGGTCATTTTGAATTGGGGCTCGGCCACCTTGATGCGCAGCAAGCCTAACAGCCCGGCGAAGACCGCGGTGGCCAGCACGATGGGCACGATGGGGGTCAAGAGCGAGCGGGACCCGCCGCGCCAGGGGAAAAGCAGCAGCACCGGCTCGCCGAGGCGACCCTTGGCTCTGGTGGGGGCCACGCTCATGGATCGGGTTGGCTGGATTCCAGGCGGGTGGCCGGCTGTGGTTTGGCTGCCGCTTGGCCAACCATCGCCAGGTGAAATCCCTTACCCACAATCAGTTCCGCCACCGCACGCTCCTCACCCACCGGCGTCGCCGCATCGGTTTGTAGCAAAATAACAGCTTTCGACGCCACCCCTTCGGCACGCAAGCCGTCGAGTTGCGCCGCCAATTCGTCCAGCGTCACCGGATGGCGTTGCAGGTGGATGCGCGGGCCGCCATGGCCTGGGCTCAAGGTGACCACCAGGGTCTCGCGGAAGCGCTCCATCTGAAACTTGGAGGGCGGCAAATCCACCATCACCCCGGATTGCGAAACCAGCGCTGGCCCCAACATGAAAAATAGCATCAGCAACAAAAACAAGTTGAACACCGGCAGCGCGTGCAGGAAGCCGGGGCGTTCGGGCAATGTTAGCTCCAACTTCATGGGGCAGCTGTAGGCAGGGGCAGGGATTTGCCCGCGCTCACCTCACCCCGGTACGGTGCGAATTGCGTCTCCTCGCGTGTATCGGAGATGAGGTGGACCATTTCAATGCCGGCGCGTTCAATGCGGTGCACCAGTCGCTTGGCCCGCCCCAGAAAATACAGGTAAAACACATACATCGGCACCGCCACCGTCAGCCCGACCACCGAGGTGATCAAGGCGGTGAACACACCGCCGGAAAGCTCGCCAGGGCCGGAGAATCCGCCTTGTTCGCTGACCCGTTGAAAGGTTTCGACCATGCCGACCATGGTCCCGAGCATGCCCACCAGAGGTGCCAAGAGGGCCACGCCGAGGATCGCGCGAATGTTGTTTTCGATCTGCGGCACCTCGAGTTGGCCGGCTTCCTGCACCACATCACGCAAATCCTGCCGCGGTAGGTAATACCGCAGCAACGCCGCATGCGCCACCCGCGCCACCGGCCCCGGGGCCCGCGCCGCCTCGTGCAAGGCCTCGGCAAACGCCCGCCGCCGGATGTGATGCGCCAGTCCCACCAGCAAATCGCCGACGTTGATACGGGCGCGGTGAAAATAAAACAAGCGCTCGATCACGCAGACCGTGCCGACAAATGCCAGACCGAGCAGAATCCAGACCAGAGGTCCGCCCCGCTCAATCATACCCGATGGTTCCATCAATCCCAAGATCATCCGGGGACAAAGTACGCCAGCCACCCGCCCGCTGACCAGCACCAAAAGCTTGCCATTCGCGCTCGCTTCGCCGCAGCATCCCCAGCGCATGCTTCAACTCGTCATCACTGGCGCTAGCGGCGGGCTCGGCCTGGCTCTGGCCGCCGCCTTCCATCGCCCGCAGTGGCAACTGGCCACGCCCAGCCACGCTGAGCTCGACGTCACCGATGCTGCCGCGGTGCGCGGGTTTTTCGCTAGCCGCAGGGTGGATTTGCTCGTTTGCGCGGCGGGTCTCACCCGCGATGCGCCGCTGGGCCGGCTCGCGGAATGCGCCTGGGACGAGGTGATCGCCGTGAATTTCGGCGCGGCCCAGGCCTGTGCTGCGGCGGCCTTAGCGGGGATGCTGGCCCGCGGCTCTGGCCATATCGTCTTCATTTCCAGCTTTGCGGCGCGCCACCCGCAGCCCGGCCAAGCCGCCTATGCCACCGCTAAGGCCGGTCTGCTGGGCCTCACTCAACAGCTCGCCGCGCGTCACGGTGGCCACGGCGTCCGCGTCAACGCTATTCTCCCCGGTTTCCTGGAAACGCCGATGACCCGTCCGGTGGCCCCCGCCCGCCGTGCCGCTGTCCTCGCCGAGCATGCTTTGGGCACCTTCAACACGCCTGCCGCTGTCGCCGGTTTCATTCATTACCTGCACCACCAGCTCCCTCATACCTCAGGCCAATTTTTTCAATTGGACAGTCGGCCCGCTACCTGAGGGTCGAGTTTTTTGAAGATTGTGTAGCCAAAAGGTTGTGTCGCGCTGTGAAATCCTGTTCATTTTCGGCACGCCGACTCACAAAATACCTGATCCATGAAAATCGTCAAAACCACCTTTGCCAATGAAGAAGTGCTGCTCGACTTCCACGAATACGACACCTGCGTGTTCCGCGATTGCCGCTTCGTGGTGCTCGGCTACGGGCCGTTCGTGCTCAACCAATGCGAGGTGATCAATTGCACCTTCAACTTTGCCGGACCTGCCGCCAACACGATCCAGACGATGTCCGCCATCTACAACAACAACGGCGACCAAGGCAAACAACTCATCGAAGCCACCTTCGAAAATATCCGTAAAGGCATCGCCGCCCCCGCCCAGCCCACCGCCACGGCCTGAGCCACGACACTTGCCAAGTGGCGTGATAGAGTGGCACTGCAATCGTCTGATTGTAGTGCCGGTGTGTGACCGTCTCTGCTCCGTCCCCATGCGGCGCTAGCGCATTTGTGTCTGATATGAAAGTCATTACTTAACGCAATGTCCGCCATAGCGGATGGTCATTCGCGTGTCACCGATACTTTCTATTCCGCTGCCAGCCGCCCATGCGTTGCTTAAACTGGGCCGTGATCTGGCGCTCGCGCGGCGCAAACGCGGCATCTCCACCGCCAATATGGCCGAGCGCCTGCTGGTGAGCCACGAAACGCTGTGGCGCTTGGCATTACAGGGTGACAGATAAATCATTACAGGGTCATTACAGGGTGACAGATAAATAGTCCATCACTACAGGGTGACAGATAAATAGTCCATCACACTCGATGCCTACGCCACCGCCTTCGACAATCCGCTCATGGCGCAAGCCCGGAAACACGCGTGAGCTACACGGTCTCGTCCTGCACCCTGGGGTGACTGGAACGCAACCGGGGTCAGGTAGCCTCCTTGCCACCAGGCGCTGCGGCCACCCCCCGGCAGCAGGCGGCTCTTGTCGTTTTTTCCGTGGCGGATGAGCAGCGTGCGGGCGGGATGCTTCACAATTTATCTGTCACTCTGTACTAATCTCGACGAGTTCACGTTCAGGTTCAACAGGCGCACCTCAACCTTTCGCGGCCTGCTCTTCTATCGCCTGTTGCAGCAGGCCGTGAACTTGGAGCCGGTAAGAGGAAAGGACCTGATCGGCGGCAAATCCTTGGGAAACACCACCGATAGCCCCTAGGGGAGTAAAGTGCATACCCAGATATACTTATATTCCTGATCTTCCATTTGTCCGCCCTCCAGTCCGGCCTAATGACTCATCAGGGGCCTCCAGCAGAGAGTAAATTCCTTGTAGTAACTTGATCCTCACAGTGTCCACCTCACCACCTCGCAAAGTTCTCCTCGTCGGTTGGGACGCCGCTGACTGGAAAGTCATCCACCCGCTGCTTGACGCCGGGAAGATGCCTCACCTCTCGCGTTTTCTCGAACTGGGCGTGATGGGCAACATCGCCACCCTCCAGCCCGCGCGGAGTCCCACGCTGTGGACCTCCATCGCCACCGGCAAGCGCCCCTACAAGCATGGCATCCTCGGCTTTTCCGAGCCCGATCCCGTCACCGGCGGCATCCGCCCCATCACCAATCTCTCCCGCAAGACCAAGGCCGTCTGGAACATCCTCAACCAAGAAGGGAAAAACACCATCACCGTCGGCTGGTGGCCGTCCAACCCCGCCGAGCCGCTGTCCAAGGGCGTGATGGTCTCCAACGACTACCAGCAAGCCCATGGCAATGCCTATGAGCCGGAAAAGTGGCCGCTCAAGCCGGAAACCATCCACCCCGAGCGGCTGGTCCGCCACCTCAAGGACCTGCGTTTCCATCCGGCAGAGCTCACCGAGGACGACC
>Ga0114962_10002193_pt1 | contig 16489 bp, 15 predicted proteins | sample C_130820_MF_Meta_FD_87017 | JGI IMG/M metagenome (GOLD analysis project Ga0114962, IMG submission 87017) | Freshwater microbial communities from Lake Croche, Canada to study carbon cycling - C_130820_MF_MetaG | ecosystem: Environmental > Aquatic > Freshwater > Lake | place: Lake Croche, Canada...
AGGCCCCGCTTCATTGCCAAATATTCCATGGCGTTTGCATCCAAATGCCCACCACGACCAACCACACCAAAGTGATGGGGATAAAAATTTTCCATCCCAAACGCATGATTTGGTCGTAACGAAAACGGGGGAAAGTCGCCCGCACCCACAAGAACATGGTCACCACCACAAAGGTTTTTAAAGCCAACCAAATCCATGAAGGAACCCAAGTTAACCAAGCCGCGTCTATGGGCGCAAGCCAGCCACCCAAGAACATCAATACCGCAATGGTAGAGACCAAAATCATGTTGGCGTATTCGCCAAGAAAGAACAAGGCAAACGACATGCCTGAGTATTCAATCATGTGTCCCGCCACAATCTCGGACTCCCCTTCGACCACATCAAAGGGATGGCGATTGGTCTCAGCCAAACTGGAAATAAAGTACACCAAGAAAATCGGGAACAACGGCAGCCAATTCCAAGACAGGAAGGTCAAACCCATATCGGCAAACATGCCCCTGCTTTGCCCCATGACCACATCGGTCAAATTTAAACTTCCCGACACCATGAGCACGACGACCAAAGCAAAACCCATAGCGATCTCGTAACTCACCATCTGCGCTGAGGCTCGCAAAGCCCCAAGTAATGCATATTTGGAATTGGATGCCCACCCCGCGATGATGATGCCGTACACCTCCAAGGAAGTGATGGCCATCAAAAACAGCAATCCTGCGTTGATATTGGCTAAAGCCACTTCAGGCCCAAAAGGAATCACTGCCCATGCAGCCAACACAGGCATCATGGTCATCACAGGACCCAAGAAAAATAAACCCTTGCTGGCTTGCGTGGGTTGGATAATTTCTTTGGTGAATACCTTGAGCGCATCGGCAATCGGTTGCAACAGACCTAAGGGCCCCACACGGTTGGGGCCGAACCGAATTTGGGTAAATCCAATGGCTTTGCGCTCCCACAAGGTCAAGTAGGCAACGCATAACAGCAAGGGCAGGACAACGCCCACAATCTTGAGCAAGATCCAAATCACAGGCCAAGCCAAGGTTTGCCACCAAACGGCGGGCATGGCAAGTAGCCCAGACTGGTAAAGCCATTCAGACATAGGACGCATCCTTCGCCTGCGCATCAGCTGTTAATTGCAACGAGGGTGAACGTCGCACCAAGCCATCGAGTTGGTAAATTGCGGCGCTTTCTGGTGCCGCAGTTGCAGGGGTCAAATGAGCCAAGTTGGCTGAAGACGCATTGTTCAAGCGCATCGACCAATCCAGCGGCAATGCCGCTGCTTTGATTTCATCAACAGCATCATATTCAAGACCTGACACGCCCAATAAATCAGCCAGCACCCGCAACACCTTCCAAGCGGGTCGCGTTTCACCCAAAGGCCTGACCACGCCGTGGAAACTTTGCGCTCTACCTTCTGCGTTAACAAAGGTACCAGCGGTTTCAGTAAAAGGTGCTATGGGTAAGAGCACATCGCTGACATCCATGTTGGCTTTGAAAGGCGATAGCGTGACAACCATGTCTTTGGTAGCCAGTGACTTCACAGCAGCCGCACCTTGGGCACAGTCAAACAAAGGTTCGTTGTTGATCAACAACATCGCCTTGATGGCGTCAGCATGCAACATCGCTTGTGTATGCATGCCGGTTTGCAAAGGCCAAGCCTGAGCGAGTTGGGCACCCACGGTGTTGGCGGCTTCGCCTAAGTAGCCCACGCTTGCATGGGTTTGCTGAGCAACCCAATGGGCCAGCGCCAAGATCGCCGAAGCATGTGCATGATGGGCCGCCGCATTTCCCAACAAAATGGCTTTTCTTTCACCCGACAGCAAATCGCTGGCAATTGCTTGCGCTTGCGTCGATTGCACATTTCCCGCCATGGGCGCAACGCTGTGCGTTTGCTGCGCAATCACAGCAGCGACATCTGCCATGGCTTGCAGCCATTCTGTAGGGGGCAAAACCTGTACTTGCGCCAAAGGCATAGCCCAATCAGGTAACTGGTTGCCCAAGGCATGAACCCGCGCACCTTGTCGCGTGGCTTGTCGCACACGCAAGGCCAGCAAGGGATGATCTTTGCGAATATTGCCACCAATCACCCAAGCGCTTTGCAAAGAAGATAAAGAGGCGATGCTGGTACCCAGCCAGCGCACATGACCATCATGGTGAAAATCAGCGGCACGTAAACGAGCGTCGATGTTGTCACTGCCCAAACCGCGCATCAACTTCACTGCGAGAAACAATTCTTCCAAAGTGCTGTGCGGGCTGACTAAGCAACCGATAGCGCCAGCGCCATGATCGGTTTTGATGGTGTTCAAACCATTGGCAACATACTCCAAGGCAGTTTGCCAATCAACGGTAATCCATTCGCCACCTTGCTTGAGCATGGGTTGCGTTAAGCGCTCAGGTCCGTTTAAAGCCTCATAGCTGAAGCGGTCACGGTCAGCAATCCAGCACTCATTGACTTCTTCATTTTCAAATGGAACCACACGTAAAACTTGGTGGTTCTTCACCTGCACAATCAGGTTGGCACCCGTGGCATCGTGGGGGCTGATCGACTTACGCCGCCCCAACTCCCAGGTGCGAGCTTGGTAGCGAAAAGGTTTGCTGGTCAACGCACCCACGGGGCAAATGTCAATCATGTTGCCAGACAGTTCGGAGTCGACTGTTTCACCCACAAAGGTTTCAATCTCGGAGTGCTCACCTCGGTGCGACATGCCCAATTCCATGCTGCCCGCAATTTCTTGTCCAAAACGCACACATCGGGTGCAGTGGATACAGCGACTCATCTCTTCCATGCTGATGAGGGGACCCACATCCTTATGGAACACCACACGCTTTTCTTCGTCATAGCGTGAAGCGCTGCCACCATAACCCACAGCCAAATCTTGCAATTGGCATTCACCACCTTGGTCACAAATGGGGCAATCCAGCGGATGGTTGATCAATAAGAACTCCATGACTGACTTTTGCGCTTTGATGGCGCGCTCAGACTTGGTATGAACCACCATGCCTTGGGTGACGGGCGTCGCGCAAGCAGGCATGGGTTTGGGCGCTTTTTCAATATCCACCAAGCACATGCGGCAGTTCGCTGCAATGCTGAGTTTCTTGTGATAGCAAAAATGCGGAATAAAAGTCCCCGCTTTTTCCGCGGCCTGAATCACCACACTGCCCTCTGTGACTTGAACTGTCTTGCCGTCGATTTGAAGTTCAACCATGGTGTGTGTTTAGCTTAGGTGGTCGCACTGACCATGCAGGTCTTGTGCGTGATGTGGTGTTCAAATTCAGCGCGGAAATGTTTCATCATGCCTCGGACAGGCATGGCTGCAGCGTCTCCCAAGGCGCAAATGGTTCTGCCCATGATGTTTTCTGCAACGCTGTCGAGCAAATCCAGGTCAGCTGCTTTGCCATGGCCAGTTTCCAAACGATCGACGATGCGCCACAACCACCCCGTGCCTTCACGACAAGGCGTGCACTGCCCGCAAGATTCGTGCATGTAAAAAGCTGATAGGCGTTGCAAGCTCTTGACCATACAACGGGTGTCATCTATCACGATGACCGCACCAGAACCCAGCATGGAACCGGCTTTGGCAATCGCGTCATAGTCCATGGTGATATCCATCATGATGGCGGCAGGCAAAACAGGTGCAGACGACCCCCCAGGAATGACAGCTTTCAAAGAGCGCCCTCCTCTGACACCGCCAGCGAGTTCAAGCAATTTTGCAAACGACGTTCCCATGGGTACCTCGTAGTTGCCAGGAAGTTCTACGTCCCCGCTGACCGAGAATATTTTGGTCCCACCGTTGTTAGGCTTGCCACAGGCCAAATAAGCAGGTCCACCGTTGCGAATAATCCAAGGCACTGCCGCAAAAGTTTCGGTGTTGTTGATGGTGGTGGGTTTACCGTAAACCCCATAGCTTGCAGGAAACGGTGGTTTGAAGCGAGGTTGTCCTTTTTTTCCTTCCAAGGACTCGAGCAGCGCAGTTTCTTCACCACAGATATAGGCACCAAAACCATGTGTCGCATGTAATTGGAAATTGAATTGGCTGCCCATGATGAGGTCGCCCAAATAACCTGCGGCTCTGGCTTCTTCCAAAGCGGCTTCAAAGCGCTCATAGGTTTGGAAAATTTCGCCATGAATGTAGTTGTAGCCGACAGAAATACCCATGGCGTAAGCGGCAATGGCCATGCCTTCAATCACGATATGCGGATTGAATTCCAAGATGTCACGGTCTTTGCAGGTACCAGGCTCACCTTCATCGGAGTTACACACCAAATATTTTTGCCCAGGAAATTGACGCGGCATGAAGCTCCACTTCAAACCAGTAGGGAAACCAGCACCGCCGCGCCCTCTCAAGCCCGAGTCTTTCATGGTGGCAATGACCTGGTCTTGGCTCATGCCCGGGGCACCGTTCATTCCCAAGATATGTCGCAACGCCTGATAGCCGCCTCTTGCTTCATAATCTTTGAGGTGCCAATTGTTTCCATTCAGCCCTGCATAAATTTGGGGCTCAATATGCCTATCGTGAAAGCAGCTTTGCTTGCCCGTCGACTGAAACTGCGCCAATACTTGTGCAATGTTCATGACACCTCCTTAGCCGCGTTACGCAAACCGTCGATCATGTGATCAAGTTTGTCGTTGCTCATGAAACTGCACATAGAACGGTCGTTGACCAAGGCTACTGGTGCGTCTGCACAAGCGCCCATGCACTCACTCGGTTGCAAGGTGAACATGCCGTCTGCCGTGGTTGCACCTGGTTGCACCTGAAGCTTGTCGCACAAATGCTGCAACGCTTGTTGACCGCCTCGCAATTGGCAAGGTAAATTGGTGCAAACATTGATTTTGAAACGTCCCACAGGCTGCAAATTAAACATATTGTAAAAAGTGCTTACCTCGTGCACAGCCATGACAGGCATACCCAAATACTGAGCAATCCCCTTTTCACTTTCAGGACTGATAAATCCTTGGGTTTGTTGCACGATGGACAAGCAAGCAATCACCGCTGACTGCTTTTGATCAGCGGGGTATTTGGCAAGCTCATGGTCAAATCGTGTCAAGACCTCTGCAGAAAAAATCTGAGCCTCCAGTGTGTGTGAATCTCTGGTGTTCATCGGTCAATCTCCCCAAACACAATATCCAAGGTGCCGATGATGGCGACGGTGTCTGAAATCATGTGGCCACGCGTCATTTCATCCATGGCTGACAAATGCGCAAAACCAGGCGCACGAATCTTTAAACGGTAGGGCTTGTTGGCGCCATCGCTGACCAGATAAATGCCAAACTCACCTTTGGGATGCTCCACCGCCGCATAGGCCTCGCCCTCAGGCACATGAAAACCTTCGGTGAAGAGTTTGAAGTGATGAATCAACTCCTCCATGCTGGACTTCATGCCCTCACGACTCGGTGGGGCAACTTTATGGTTGTCAGTGATCACGGGACCGGGGTTAGCGCGTAACCAATGGACGCATTGTTGGATGATGCGATTGGACTGACGCAACTCTTCCACACGAATCAAATATCGGTCGTAACAGTCGCCCGTTTTGCCCACAGGGATATCAAAGTCCATTTGATCGTAGACATCGTAAGGCTGATGTTTACGCAAGTCCCACACAACACCAGAGCCGCGCAGCATGGGTCCTGTGAAACCTAAATTCTTTGCACGTTCAGGTGTAACAACACCAATACCTACCGTGCGTTGTTTCCAAATGCGGTTATCGGTTAATAAGGTTTCGTACTCGTCCACATACTTAGGAAAGCGCCTGGTGAAGTCTTCAATGAAATCAAGCAAGGAACCCTGCCGGTTTTCATTCAATTGGGCGATGGCACGTGCATTTTTGATTTTGTTGGCCTGGTATTGGGGCATGGTGTCGGGCAAGTCGCGGTAGACACCCCCTGGTCGGAAATATGCAGCATGCATACGCGCACCTGATACAGCCTCGTACATATCAAACAAATCTTCGCGTTCGCGGAAACAATAAATCAAGATATTCATCGCGCCGCAGTCAAAGCCATGCGCACCCAGCCACATCAAATGGTTCAACATGCGGGTGATTTCTGAAAACATGACCCTGATGTACTGGGCCCGTATCGGAACCTCTAAACCCATGAGTTTTTCAATAGCCAAGCAATACGCATGCTCATTACACATCATCGACACATAGTCGAGCCGGTCCATATAGGGCAATGCTTGGATATAGGTTTTACTTTCAGCCAATTTTTCAGTCGCGCGGTGCAACAAACCAATGTGAGGGTCGGCACGCTGCACCACCTCGCCGTCAAGCTCAAGCACCAAGCGCAACACACCATGGGCCGCGGGATGTTGGGGGCCTAAATTCAAGGTGTAATTTTTGATATCAGCCATGTGCGTTCAGTGCAAACCACCGTAATTGTCTTCACGAACAATACGCGGCGTGATTTCACGGGGCTCGATGGTGACGGGTTGGTAAATCACACGCTTTTGCTCTGCGTCATAACGCATCTCAACATGGCCTGTGGTGGGAAAGTCTTTGCGAAAGGGGTGACCGATAAAACCATAGTCTGTCAGGATACGTCGCAAGTCCAAATGACCTTCAAAAAGTATCCCAAACAAATCAAAAGCTTCGCGCTCATACCAATTGGCACTGCTCCAAATGTCGCTAACCGATGGCAATACGGGCAAGTTATCGTCGCCAGAGAACACACGCAAACGCAAACGCCAATTGTGTACAAGCGACAACAGGTGCGTTGTCACCGCGTAGCGAGGGGAATCGGCAAAGGCAGAAGGTGCACCATTTTTATAATCGGAATAGTCTATGCCACACAAGTCAATCAACTGCTCGAAAGCAAGTTCAGGGTGGTTTTTGAGCGTCTGTGCAACTGCCACGTAATTTTGTGCTGACACTGTGACGGTCACTTCACCCAAGGCAGTGGTTAAATGAGGCGAATAGCTCTCAAGCACCTTCATCAAAGTGCTTTCAAGTTGGGTAAGTGACACAGTCATTGCCATTTGCTTTTATCCGCGGGCAATGGTGTTTTCGCGACGAATCTTGTTTTGTAATTGCAAGATCCCATACAGCAAAGCTTCAGCCGTTGGTGGGCAACCCGGTACATACACGTCGACAGGAACAATGCGATCGCACCCTCGCACCACGGAATAGCTGTAATGGTAATAGCCCCCGCCATTGGCGCAAGACCCCATGGACAATACCCAGCGCGGCTCACTCATTTGGTCATAAACCTTACGCAAGGCAGGCGCCATTTTGTTACACAAAGTTCCCGCCACAATCATTAAATCGGATTGGCGAGGACTGGGGCGAAACAACATGCCAAAACGGTCAATGTCGTAGCGAGCAGCGCCCGCATGCATCATCTCAACTGCACAACAGGCAAGCCCAAACGTCATGGGCCACAAAGAACCTGTTTTGGCCCAATTCACCACCGAGTCGTAAGAGGTGGTGACAAAGCCTTCTTTGAAAACGCCTTCAAGTGACATAAGTTATTCCCAATCGAGGGCGCCTTTTTTCCATTCGTAAGCAAAACCCACGACCAGAATGCCCAAAAAAATCATCATGGCCACAAAGCCTGTGGTACCAATCTCTTTGAGCGAAGCGGCCCAAGGAAAAAGAAAGGCAATTTCTAAATCAAACAGAATAAACAAAATAGCAACCAAGTAATAGCGCACATCAAATTTGCTACGCGCATCATCAAACGCCTCAAAACCACACTCATAAGGGGAATTCTTGGCAGCGTCGGGACGTTGAGGGCCCAACAAAAAACCAATGACTTGGGGCGCTACGCCGACCAAGAGGCCAACAAGGATAAATAGCATGACGGGCAGATACTGCTCTAGACTCATTTCAATCTCTGGTTGCAGCTATGGTGGTTAGCCTGACAGATGTGTCTGACGCCAGCATGACAACAAGCTGGACATGGTGCCGTCGGCGAGACTCGAACTCGCACAGCTTTCGCCACTACCCCCTCAAGATAGCGTGTCTACCAATTTCACCACGACGGCATGTTTGCTTTTTCAATGGCCCCAAGATTACTCTGTGGGCCATGAAAAGCACATGATCTTACCCCGAAATAGTCGTTTTTCCCCTGTGAAAGCAGGAATGACCTGGGAGAAAAAGTTATTTGCCCGGAATCTGGGAAGCCGGTGTACTGGCGGGATTGGCTGGTGCAACAGGGGCAACAGGGGCAACTGCTGGCGTGGCGCCAGGGACTTGATCGGCAGGGCTGGGCGCAGCTGCAGGTTGGGAGCGCTCCAACACACTGCCAGCTGCGTCAGGCGTCGTGCGCAAATTACCGAAATAAGCTTGGGCCAACGTGCATACAAAAAAAACAGCAGCCAAGACAGCGGTGGTACGCGAGAGGAAATTAGCACCACCACTGGCACCAAACAAGCTGCCAGACGTGCCGCTGCCAAAGGCAGCGCCCATGTCAGCACCTTTGCCATGTTGAATCAAAATCAAACCAATCATGCCCAATGCAGACAAAATTTGAACAACCATCAATAAGTTCAGTAGTGTGCTCATGAAAACTCCAATTCAGTCACTGCGAAGCTGCAGCCACAATCGATAAAAAATCTGTCGCTTTTAATGAAGCGCCACCCACCAAGCCACCGTCAATATCGGGTTGCCACAACAAGCTTGCTGCATTAGCGGCATTCATGCTGCCTCCATACAAAATGGAAATGCGGTCTGATTGCGTAGAAGCTGCCGACAGTTGTTGCCTCAGCATGGCGTGAACTTCTTGGGCTTGCGCAGGGCTGGCGGTTTTGCCTGTGCCTATGGCCCATACAGGTTCATAAGCCACCACAATCTCGCTGATGCAATGGCCATTGGCGTGAATGACGGCGGCTAATTGCCGCTTGACAACATCGGCAGTTAAACCCGCTTCTCGTTGAGCCAGCGTCTCACCTACACACACAATGGGCGTGATGCCAGCAGACAAGGCGCGGTGGGTTTTGTTAGCAACTAACTCATTTGTTTCACCATGGTAGTGGCGGCGTTCAGAATGGCCGACCAGCACATACCTGACGCCAAAGTCACGCAACATAGTGGCAGAAATTTCACCTGTGTAAGCCCCAGACTCATGGCAAGAAAGATCTTGCGCACCCCACACAATCGGTGAAGCAGCACATAAATTTTGCACCTGCGCCAAATACAAAGAAGGCACACACACCGCTACTTTGCAGTGATGTGTCCCCAACGCTTTTCCGATGGCGAGCAACAGGTCTTGATTGGCAGCAAGGCTGCCATTCATTTTCCAGTTACCCGCTATCAGTTTGGCGCGCATGGTGATGGGCTTACTCTTGGTGAGGTGTTTCTTCGTGATGCGAAGGTTCGGGTCTGTCAAGCAAAGCCTTCATGGATAGCTTGATACGACCTTTTTCATCGGTCTCCAAAACCTTGACACGGACCACCTGCCCCTCGGCCAACACATCGGTGACCTTGGCAATACGTTCGTGGCTGATTTGGCTGATGTGCAACAAACCATCTTTGCCAGGCAGCAAGTTAACCAGTGCACCAAAGTCCAAAATCTTGGTGATGGGGCCTTCGTAGACCTTACCAATTTCAACTTCAGCAGTGATTTCTTCAATTCGACGCTTGGCCACATCTGCTTTAGCGCCGTCAGTGGCCGCAATGGTGATGGTGCCGTCTTCTTCAATATTGATTTGGCAGCCAGTCTCTTCTGTCAAGGCGCGAATCACTGAACCACCTTTACCGATCACATCGCGGATTTTTTCCGGGTTGATTTTCATGGTGTAGAGCTTGGGCGCAAAGTTACTGACTTCGGTTTTGGCTTCACCCATGGCCGATTGCATTTTGCCCAGAATATGCATACGGGCTTCTTTGGCTTGAGCCAAAGCCACTTGCATGATCTCTTGGGTGATGCCTTGGATTTTGATGTCCATTTGCAATGCAGTAATGCCATTGGTGGTTCCTGCCACCTTAAAGTCCATGTCACCCAAATGATCTTCATCACCCAGGATGTCAGTCAGCACCGCAAAACGGTTGCCATCTTTGATCAAGCCCATGGCGATACCAGCGACGTGGGCTTTCATGGGCACACCCGCATCCATCATCGACAAGCAACCGCCGCAGACGGAGGCCATGGACGAAGAGCCATTGGACTCGGTGATTTCAGACACCACACGCACGGTGTAGGGAAATTCTTCTTTGCTAGGCAAGCATGCTGCCAAGGCACGCTTGGCTAAACGACCATGGCCAATTTCACGTCGTTTGGTGCTGCCCATGCGCCCTACTTCGCCCGTGGCAAAGGGAGGCATGTTGTAGTGGAACATGAAGCGGTCTTCAAACTCACCCGCCAAGGCATCAATACGCTGAGCATCTCGCTCGGTGCCCAACGTAGTGACCACCAGCGCCTGCGTTTCGCCACGGGTAAACAAGGCAGAACCGTGGGTGCGGGGTAACACGCTGTTGCGGATTTCAATGGGACGCACAGTGCGGGTATCGCGTCCATCGATGCGGGGTTCACCTGCCAAAATTTGGCTGCGAACAATGCGAGCCTCGATATCAAAAAGCATACCTTCTACTTTGACACCGTCAAACTCAACACCGTCAGACTTCAAACCATCCATGACAGATGCATATGCCTCACGACAAGCTTGGGTGCGGCTTTGCTTGTTACGGATTTGGTAGGCTGCGGCCAATTTTTCTTCAGCCAAAGCGCCTACCTTGGCGATCAGGGGCTCATCCTTGGCAGGGGCTGACCAATCCCACACGGGCTTGCCAGCTTCACGAACCAATTCATGAATGGCATTGATGGCAACCCTGCCTTGCTCATGGCCAAAAACCACTGCACCCAACATGATTTCTTCCGACAGTTGCAGTGCTTCAGATTCAACCATTAACACGGCCGCTTCTGTGCCTGCAACGACCAACTCCATGAGGCTGTCTTTGCGCTGGGTTTGACCAGGGTTGAGCACATACTCGCCATTGATGTAACCCACCCGGGCAGCACCAATGGGGCCGTTGAAAGGAATGCCGGAAATGGACAAGGCAGCTGAGGTGCCGATCATGGCAGCAATATCAGCATCGACTTCAGGATTCAAGGACAACGTATGGATGACCACATGCACATCGTTGTAAAAGCCTTCGGGGAACAAAGGACGAATGGGGCGATCAATCAAACGGCTGGTGAGCGTTTCCAATTCGCTGGGCTTGGCTTCGCGCTTGAAGAAACTGCCAGGAATCTTGCCAGCCGCGTAGGTTTTCTCAATGTAATCCACCGTGAGAGGGAAAAAATCTTGTCCTGACTTTGCGGTTTTGGCAGCCACAACGGTAGCAAGCACCACCGTGTCGTCAATATTGACCATGACTGCGCCGCTGGACTGGCGAGCAATTTCGCCGGTTTCCATGGTGACCGTGTGTTGGCCCCATTGAAAAGTTTTTGTAACTTTATTGAATAAAGACATGTGTGTTTCCTAAAGGTAAGTGGTGAAGAAAAGGCTGCTTCACCAAAGCCCAAAGACGCTTGTCAGACTACGATGCCATTCCAAAAAAAACAGTTTTTTTGGAATGACACAGCTTCGATCTGCTTGTCGGTCTTTGTGAGATCCTTGTGCAATCCAAGCCTTGGCCAAACAGCAAAGGCTTGGATGAGGCCAAAGATTACTTGCGCAAACCCAGTTTGGCAATCAACGCTGTGTAGCGATCTGCGTCCTTGGATTTGAGGTAGTCGAGCAATTTGCGACGACGGCTGACCATGCGCAACAAGCCACGGCGACCATGATGGTCTTTGGCGTGGGTTTTGAAGTGAGGGGTCAGTTCATTGATGCGTGCAGTCAGAATGGCGACTTGCACTTCGGGACTGCCAGTATCGTTGGCGGAACGTGCATTGGCCTTTACGACCTCAGCTTTATTGAGTGTTGTCATGGTTTTTTCCAAAAAATTTGACGTGCGCCAACAGCCGGAAATGCCAGATGGCGTGAACTTTTGCCCCACAGGGCTAAGCCCAAAGATTATAGCTTGGATAGCCAGTCTTCTAGGCGTTGCGCACCTTGGCGCAATCTGTCGATTTCTTTAGAGGCAAAACACCAGCGCAGCCAGCCTTGCGCTTCAGGGGCAAAGGCACTGCCAGGCGCCAAACCCAAGCCCACCTCGCAGACCAGTTGTTTGGCCATTTGAAGATCGTCAATGCCTTGAGGTGCTCGTAAAAACAAATACATGCCGCCGTCAGGTAACGCAAATTCAATTTGCGACATACCGCCCAAAGCACCTGCCAAGGCGTCACGGCAAAGCCGCAACTGCTCGACCACACGCGGCGTGACTTCCTGCGCTCGCTGCAAAGCCACCACCCCGGCACGCTGGACGAAAACCGATGCACACGAAGTATTGAATTCAATCAGTTTCCCAATGTGGTCGGTCATGTCGGGCGGCAAGACCAACCACCCCAAACGCCATCCTGTCATCAGAAAGCTTTTCGAAAAGCTGTGCGCCACCACCAGCCGATCATCGGCCTGCGCAATGTCCAAAAAACTTGGCGCACAGTGGTTGTTGCTGGCTAAAAAAAATAAATTTTCATAGACCTCATCAGCCAAAATCCAAGTACCTGTCGATCGGCATTTCGCTAATATGGCCTGCTGTTCCTGACGGTTCAATGTCCAGCCCGTCGGGTTATTGGGCGAGTTAATCACCAGTAAGCGGGTTTGGGTGGTGATGCTGTTCAACAACTTTTCAAGGGGCAAGCTCCAGCGACCGTGGGCAGGCTGCAAACTCAAGGTTTTCAAATGCGCGCCCAAAATTTGGGGCTGTGCTGTCAAGTTGGGCCACACCGGCGTCACCACCAACACTTCATCACCCGCATCAACCAAAGCCTGCATGGCCAACATCAAGGCATTGACGCCACCGGAGGTCACGGCAATTCGTTGGTGGTGAATGGGTAGGCTGTGACGCTGCGACATCTCCGTGGAAATGGCTTGGCGAAGTTCAGGAAGTCCAAGGTTGTGCGCGTAAAAAGTTTCACCCGCTTGCAGGGAGTCAATCGCTGCTTGGCGAATGAAATCGGGTGTCACTTCATCGCTTTCACCAAACCAAAAAGCCAGCACATCGCTGCGCCCCAGGCCCGCATTGGCAAGTTCACGAATCTTGGAGGCTTGAAGATGTTGGACAGCTTGGCGCATGGACAGCTCCGATCACAGAGGTCTTTTCATGAGGCAGTTGGCAGGCATTTCAGCTTGCAAAGGGCTCATTTGGTGAATGATGCGAAAGCCCCAACCAGAGCCTTCAACATCAAAAGGGACGCCAGCTTGGCCTTGCTTGTCCATCACACCCACCACCAAGGGTTGCTGCCATTGGTGATCTGAGGCGCGCATGAAAGCGTCTTGACCCCACAGTTGCAATTTGGATTTTTCAAGCGCCAGCGCCAACGGTATTGCTTGAATGCCCCCGCTGCTTTCAATCGCTTTGGCCAAAGCCTCGACCATCAAATGCATACGAAGATGCGCATAGTCATCTTCAGGTTGTGGAAAGCGTTGTTTAAAGGCTTGGTAAAACTGAAGTGATGGCTTCCCAGGTACATTGGGCATCCAGTCAGCCACAGCAATGACTTGCCCCACGCCAACTTCGCCAATGGCTGCGGGCGCACCCAAGGCATTGCCATAAAAAGTGTAGAACTTGCCTTTGAAACCGGCGTCCTTGGCCGCTTTGATCAGCAAGCTCAAGTCGTTACCAAAATTGCCGGTGATCACAGCTTGCGCGCCACTGGCCTTTATTTTGACGGCATAGGGCAAAAAATCTTTGACCCGCCCCATGGGGTGTAACTCCTCACCTACGACGGAGATATCAGGACGCTGCTGCTTGAGTTGCGCCCTTGCCTCTTTCAAAACGCTCTGACCAAAACTGTAGTCTTGTCCAATCAAATAGACCTTGCCCAGTGCTGCGTCTTTACCCACCACCGCCATCAATGCCTGCATTCGCATTTGCGCATGTGCATCAAAGCGGAAATGCCAAAAACTACAGCGCTCTTGTGTCAGTGCCGGGTCAACCGCCGCATAGTTCAGCAACAAAGTTGCTTTCTGTGGGTTTCGGTCATTGTGTTTGTTCAAGGCATCCACCAGAGCGAAAGCAACGGCCGAACTGTTGCCTTGAAGTACGACCCTGGAACCGTTCTCGATTGCCAAGTTAAGCATAGACAAGGCCTCTTCAATTTGACCTTTGCTGTCATAGCGAACAACTTGCAAACGTTGTTTGCCATCAACGGTTTTGACCCCGCCGCGATCGTTGACACGCTCAACGGCCCAAAGTAAATTTCTATAGACCACCTCGCCTGTGTTGCCAAAGGGGCCGCTTAAACCTTCTATCAACGCCAGTTGTATGGGCTCTGCTTTCAAGCCGGCATCAACACCTCCCGTTTGCGCTTGGGCTTTAAGCAAACCCAAGCTGACTGATACGAGGACAGCGAAAAAGATATGTCGGGCAAAAGGTTTTTTATTGAAAAGTGAAAACAAAATCATAGGATGTCGTTAAAGGAAAGAAGATACTTTTGTAAGAGACCAACGCGGTAACACATCAAAGGCATAGGTTGGGTTGGCTTGTTCAATGCCTGATTGCAAACGCATGGCTGCAGCCATGGCGATCATGGCGCCGTTATCGGTACACCACTGCGCTTCGGGGTAATGCACCGTGGCACCCCTGCGTTGGGCTGCTACAGACAACTGGTCTCGCAAAACACGGTTGGCACCCACACCGCCGGCAACCACCAATCTGTTCATGCCAGTCTGATCCAAGGCACGCAATGATTTCTTCACAAGCACGTCCACAATAGCTGCCTGCGTGCTGGCCGCAATATCCGCTTTGTGGCGAACCAAATCAGCACCCGATTTTTTGCATTGGGTCAGCACGGCAGTTTTAAGTCCAGCGAAAGAAAAATCTAAGTTAGCTTGATGTAACAAGGGACGTGGAAAGGTATACGCATCCGACTTCCCCGAAATGGCCAAACCAGCCAAGGCAGGGCCGCCCGGATAACCCAAGCCCAGCAATTTGGCTGATTTGTCAAACGCTTCGCCTGCCGCATCATCAATGGTTTCCCCCAATAACTGGTAATGCCCCATGGCCTTGACCCACATGAGTTGGGTATGACCGCCGGAGACCAACAAAGCCACAAAAGGAAACTCGGGTGGGTCATCACTTAGAAAAGGGGAAAGCAAGTGCCCTTCCAAATGATGAATACCCATGACAGGCTTGCCTAAGCTCGCAGCCAGTGCGCATGCTGTGCCTGCACCCACCAACAAAGCACCAGCAAGTCCTGGCCCTTTGGTGTAAGCAACGACATCAATGGCAGACAACGGCTGGTGTGCGCAAGCCATGACTTGCTCTACGAGGGGTACCACGCGGCGAATATGGTCACGGCTGGCCAACTCTGGGACCACGCCACCGTAAGCCTCGTGCATAGCTGCTTGGGTGTACAAATGCTGAGATAACAGTTTGGGCCAAGACCCGCTCGCTTGGGTTTGTACCAAGGCCACGCCTGTTTCATCGCATGAAGATTCAATCCCTAAGATAACCATTGTGCCGAGTTTAGCCCTGCTTCATTCACCACATAACCTTAGGTCATTTAGCTTGTCAGACAATAAGCGCATGGGAATTGCACATTTCATTCGAGAAATCGGTCGAGGCAAGCACGGGGCAAAAAATTTGACCCGTGAACAAGCCCGCGAATTGATGACCGAGATTTTGAATGGCACAGTTGAACCTGTTGCCATGGGGGCGTTTTGCATCGCCATGCGCATCAAAGGAGAGTCCCCCGATGAATTGATGGGGTTTTTGGATGCCGTCCATGAACGATTACAGCTGTTCACCAATCCAAATGCCCAACCTGTTGTTGTGTTACCAAGCTATAACGGCGCTCGCCGATTACCTTTACTCACGCCTTTGTTAGCCAAATTGCTAGCGCGACAAGGGCATGCTGTGCTTGTCCATGGCTGCAGCAGCGAAGACAACCGCGTGAATTGCGAAGATGTTTTAGCAGCCATAGGCATCAGCCCAGCCACACACGTGGGTGACATTGTCAAAGGCGATGTGGTTTATGCGCATACCCAACTTTTGTCTTCTGCGCTATGGTCGATGTTGCAAGTACGCCGCGAAACGGGTCTGCGCAATTGCGCCCACAGTTTGGTCAAGCTGATGAATCCCGTTCAAGGGCCCAGCTTGCTGGTGACCAGCTACACCCACCCTGACTACGCCAGCGCCATGCTCACCAGCTTACAAGCCATGGCCGCTAATGCCGTTTTGCTTCGTGGCACGGAGGGCGAACCAGTGGCAGACTTGCGCAAAATACCCGTTATGCAATGTTTGCTGCAAGGTCGCACAGCGGATGCCTTCGATATTGCAGCCCAAGTGCAGCACGTCACCACTGAACTGCCTTTCCATCTGGATGTTGAACAGACCGCAAACTATATTGAGAAAATTTTGACTGGACACATCCCTGTTCCTGCGCCCGTTCAAGCACAAGCTGATCTGATTTCACGACTGTCTAAGGCTTGCACCCAAAACCCCATTGAAG
>Ga0114962_10002194_pt1 | contig 16480 bp, 14 predicted proteins | sample C_130820_MF_Meta_FD_87017 | JGI IMG/M metagenome (GOLD analysis project Ga0114962, IMG submission 87017) | Freshwater microbial communities from Lake Croche, Canada to study carbon cycling - C_130820_MF_MetaG | ecosystem: Environmental > Aquatic > Freshwater > Lake | place: Lake Croche, Canada...
ATCTATGCTTGCGAGATCGCCCATGTATTCCTTGAATTTTGCGTAAATTGTTTGTAAGAGAGGCTCGGATTCAACGCGTGTAAGAAGACGTGCTGAGTCCTCTGCGCTCAAAAGATTGTTTGGCTGGAATTTCAGATTTGCCATCATGACATTATTCTCTTCACGCTGCTTGGCCATAAAAAGTCGCAGACCAGCTAAGCGCCGCTCGATCTTTTCCTGAATAACTGTGGCTTGTTCTTTGTTCCACTCAATTCCTCGGGCTCCGTAGCCGCGCAAGGCGAGCCAGGTATCATGCAGACCTGAGACATTTATATCGAGACTATTCAACCAATCCTTGATTGTCACATTCCCCATAATATTCCCTTTTACACCAAGATTCAGAATACTCTCGGCAGTTGGAAAATCGCTGATATCGCCAAGATCTTTTAAAATATCTTCCATGCTTCTGGATTCCATTGCGCCCAGACTCATGTCTTGAGCCAGAACACCACTGCGAATAATTCCAAGATCGCGTTGGGCAGAAAGAGGGAATACTAGGACGTTTGTGTAAGAGGGGATTTCAGGAGGTTCGACTAGGCGAATTGGGTCGCCCTTTGAAAATCTGGCTTTGCGGCCAGTAAGAGTGCGGACGATGGAGAAGGGGATTTGCGCAGTGGAAGGAGGGGGGGGAAGATTGAGAGGTTGGTCGAGGGCATTGACTTGAGGTTCTTCAAAATCAGGGATTTCATTTCTGAAAACTTCTTCGTCCTTTTCTACGGGCTGGGCTGCAGTTCCTTCAAAAATATAGGGTGTCTGGATCTGACTTCTGTATTTCTCCATGTCGATGAAAAATTTTGGCATGCCAAATTCAACCTGATTTTCACCAGTTCCTGCCTCTGCAGCAGTCTGAAGATTCTCAGCTCTTTCGATAATATCTTTATCATACGTCATATAAAGTCCATCTTCAAGGATACCTGGGGCAGGATCTGTGTCTTGGTTTTCAGAATGTTTATTATATATTATTTTAGTCATTTCTACGATTTTGCGCGACATGGTCACATCAGGGCGTGAAATAAGTTCGGCCAGAGTATTGAGACTTGTTGCCTTGATGCCGGCGGGATCACCGGTTTTATTGTATTTTACGACCTCATTTCTCATAAGTATCATTTGCTCGACGAATCGGCGGACTTCTTGCAATTTAACGGCATCTCTTCGCTGTGTTAGAGGAAGCAGTCGAATCTGCTGGGAAAGCATCTCAGATCGTTGGAATACGTCGTCGTAAATGATCTCAGCACTTCCGCGTTCTTTCATTTCATTTTCCATTTCAAGTTCAATTTCCTCGCCGAGTGCAAATTCAATGGATGGTTCAGTGGCGGCAGCTTCAGCATCTTCGGCATCTTCTTTAGCGGAAGGAGCTTGGCCTTCCAAGAGATCATTGTCTTCAACAGCCACAAGACTGACAGGACCCACATCGGCACCCTTTGACACAGCTTGTTGGCCTTCTGCAGTCTGGCCTTCTTGGCCTTCGGCCCCTTGGCCTTCGGCCGGAGCCTCCCTTGTACGTATGACCCTATACGGAAGCTCAGGGTTTATTCCAGTAAAATTAAATTCAAGCTCTTCTTGCCCCCCTGTTTCGTCCTCAAAGACTGCTGAATCAGCCTCCTCATTTACAGATATTACCTTGAAAACACCAGTGGGCGCAGACTCATCGCCGAATGTCTCAACATTCTGGCCAGCACGGAGATCGATCAGAGAAACGAATCCAGGGCGCGCGGCCTTTTTGAGAATTGAAATGCTTTGAAGTTCAAGATCAGGATCAGGGGCTCCGTTTATCATCGGTATCTTTATCACACGGTCTGTTGCACCTCTTGGCAAAATATTAATACGGTCGGTAGAAAAGCCATAGAGTTTTCCAACTGTACCATTCAGTTGGCCGCCGACTACTAGAACTGTATCACCAATCTCCAGACCGACTTCCTCTTCTGCTACATCTGCATCTGCATCTGCCCCTAAAGGAAGAACTTCCTTACCTGTATCTTTTTCTGAATCTTCTCCCTCCATTCTACCGTCAAGCTTAAATTTTAGATTTGACAGATCTTCGCATAAAATTGATTTTTGTATACAGTCTAAAAGGGAAGTCCCTTAGTAAAGTAACAATGTCATTCACTATCAATGTATTTTCTGAGCTCTGTGTTTCTTATCCTACATGGGCAGAACTCTCTGTCTTTCTGACATCTGAGGAGGGTGGTAAGCTGCGTGTGGTACAGACTGATTCCAGTCCCTATGCGATTGTGCGCTACACAAAGGGTGTGAGTAACTTTGATCTCTCTCATGTCCCATTCTTTCGCTCGGTTGTCTGGAACACCGTGACGAATCGGCCTGTGAGTGTGGCACCGTGTAAGGCGGAGGAAGGCGAGCCTGTGGATGGTACAGAGGTGCGCGTTTCTGATTTCGTTGATGGAACTATGATTCAAGCTTGGCAGGATGGAGATCAACTACAGATTGCCACACGCACGAGCCTGGGTGCAAAGGGTGGGTTTTACTGCAGTCGTTCCTTTGCGGAGATGTTAGAGGATGCCTTGAAGAGCAGTGGTGGAACGCAAAAGTTCTTGGAATCTGTTCTTACCACGGGTAAGTTCGCAAGTCTTGTCTTGCAGCACAAGGATCACAAGACAGTGGCACCAATTCCATATGATCGTGTATTTGTCTGCTACTTTGGATCAGTTGATTTCAATGGTGTGGTCACAATGACTCAGAATACTTCACTCTGGCCTGAGCGTCTGGCGAGCTATGCACCTCAGCTGTATTCTGAAAGTTTGGTTAAGGGAGCCAAGACCCTCCTCCAGGAGAACCAGAACAAGGGCTATTCTTGGCAAGGTCTGGTATTCCAGGATGTGGCCTCGTCGCGGCGCTGGCGTCTGCGCAATCCTGCCTATGTGATTGTCCGTACTCTGCGTGGATCTGAGGCAAGCCAGGCTGCGCGTTTCCTGCGTCTGCGGCATTCAGGCAATGTGAAGCAGTACCTCAATTACTTCCGCGAGGAGAGTGGTACTATGTGGGAGTTTGAGAGCACTTTGAGGCAGCGCTCATCCGAACTCTACGCTGCCTACAATGACATGAATAAGCTGAAAACGAAGTCAATGCGCGATTTGCCGTATTCACTTCGTCCTCATGTATATGCCCTGCATGGTAAGTATCTGGCAAATGTAAAGGCAGCTGCCGAGCTGCATGCTGCAAATACACAAGAAGGTCTACTAACGACCCCCAAGGTAAGCAATTCTATTCTGAAGCAGGTCGTAATTGATTATGTGAACGCTCTGGCAGTCGAGGATCAGCTCAAGTTGCTAGAGGGCGATCGGCTGTCTCCTATGCCTTCTATGCCTAGACAGCAATAGAAGTTTCACATACCATTGCCAACAGCTTCAAATAATGCATTGGACCATTCCCAGGTTCTCCTGCATAATTCAAAAATGCACAGGTTTCTTTATTATATGCACCATTTATCCCATTTATATGAAATTTATTATTTTCCATAAGGTTTGAAGGGTTAACAAATATGGATAAAGGAAGTGCCTGACGTTTTATCGTCAGACACATCCATTTATTGAAAAAAGGTTGATCAACTGTATATCTCGGGGTTTGAGCATTTGCCAAACATTCCTTTGACACATTTTCAAAGAATATTTTAATTCCTTCACCAGGAAAAAAGGCAAAAAAACCAGAGGTAAATCCACACATATTATTCGTTAATTCTTTATCAACAAGATCACCTGCATATAATGGATGATCCATAACGCCTTCTGGCATAATCATAATTTGCCCAGGCTGTAGGTCAGGTATATAGTTCGAAATGGGTTTCATAACAAGAACATCTAAATCTAAATATAAATATTTTTCTTGTTCCAGTTCAGGATCCATAGAATATCTTGAGATCATTCCCTCAGATATGGTATTTGGTTGATTCATAAATATAAAGTCTATTTGACATTTTGAATATTGAAATAGAATAGGTATTAATCCAGCTTCATTCAAATAATCAAGAGATTTCTGGTCAATACGAACCTGGATCTTGTCATTCTTTGAAAGCCCGCCATTTTTAATTAAAAAGGTGAGCCAGATATACAGCATATCAATATATCTATTTTCTTTAGGATCTTTACTAGCTAATGTAAATAAATTTGTATATACAATCATCACTAAAACAAACGGGGAGATTTTAAAAAATTCTTGACCGCGTTTGGTCTAAACATTCAGCGCTCTCTATATCCAGCAAAAGAAACCCATGTCATCTTCCAAGGCAATCGGCATTGATTTAGGCACCACTTATTCATGTGTGGGTGTGTGGCACAATGGTCGCGTAGAGATCGTAGCCAATGACCAGGGTAATCGCACCACGCCTTCCTACGTGGCATACACGGCTGAGGAGCGTCTGATTGGCGATGCAGCCAAGAGTCAGGCTGCAGCAAACCCCTCTAACACAGTTTTCGATGCGAAGCGTCTGATTGGTCGCCGTTTCGATGATCCTATTGTAACCGCTGAGCGTAAGCTCTGGCCTTTCAAGGTGGTGGAGGGATCTGGTGGCAAGCCAAAGATTGAGGTGGAGTGGAAGGGTGAGAAGCAGAGTTTTTTGCCCGAGGAGATCAGCGCGGCGGTGCTCCAGAAGATGAAGCAGACGGCTGAGTCCTATCTGGGACATCCTGTAAAGGATGCGGTTATCACGGTGCCGGCTTATTTCAATGATTCTCAGCGCCAGGCTACGAAGGATGCTGGTGCAATTGCTGGGTTGAATGTTCTGCGCATCATTAATGAGCCGACGGCGGCGGCGCTGTCCTATGGTCTGGATCGCATGGGAACAGGTGAGAAGAATGTGTTGATCTTTGACTGTGGCGGCGGTACGCACGATCTGAGTATTCTGACTCTGGATGACGGTGTGTTTGAGGTGAAGGCGACGGCTGGTGATACGCATCTTGGTGGCGAGGACTTTGATAATTCTCTTGTGTCTTACTGTGCTGAGGAGTTCCGCAAGAAGACGAAGTTGGATATCAGCGGGAATTCACGGGCTCTGCGTCGTTTGCGCACGGCATGTGAGCGAGCGAAGCGCACTTTGTCTTCGGCCACTCAGGCGGCAGTTGAGATCGATGGTTTGGCTGAGGGTATGGACTTCCAGACGACGATTACTCGTGCTAAGTTCGAGAGTCTGTGTGAGGCCTTTTTCCGCCGCACGGTGGCACCGCTCGATGGCCTTCTGAAGGATGCCAAGATGGACAAGACTCAGATTCACGAGATTGTGATGGTGGGCGGATCCAGTCGTATTCCCAAGATCCGCCAGCTTCTGACTGATTATTTCAATGGCAAGAAGTTGAATGACAGTGTGAATCCTGATGAGGCGGTGGCCTATGGTGCAGCGGTTCAGGCGCATATTCTGACGAGTGGTGGAAAGGCGGGCGATGTGACAGATAATCTGATTCTGCTTGACGTGGCACCTCTGAGTTTGGGCTTGGAGACTGCTGGTGGCATCATGACCCCACTCATCAAGCGCAATTCCACGATTCCGAAGAAGGCCACGCAGACCTTTTCGACGTATGCGGATAACCAGCCTGGTGTGCTGATCCAGGTGTTTGAGGGTGAGCGCCAATTTACGCGCGATTGCAATCTGCTGGGCAAGTTCCAGCTTGAGGGGATCCCTCCTATGCCGCGTGGAGTGCCTCAGATTGAGGTGGTTTTTGATGTGGATGCCAATGGTATTCTAAATGTCAGTGCGGCAGAAAAGAGCACGGGTAAGATGAATAAGATCACTATTACGAATGATAAGGGTCGTCTGAGCCGTGAGGATGTGGAGCGTTTAGTGGAGGAGGCGGCAAAGCATGAGGCAGAGGATAAGGCCATGGCCGAGCGGGTAGAGGCAAAGAATCAGCTGGAGTCGTATTTGTACAATGCGCGTAATTCCTTGCAGGAGGAGAAGGTGAAGGAGAAGCTGGGGACTGATGCAGATAAGGCTTTGGTGACGGTGAATGATGGAATCCAGTGGCTCGATGCGCACCAGGAGGATGAGAAGAGTGCGTATGATGAGAAGCAGAAGGAGGTGGAGAGTCTGATTCGCCCGACAATGATGAAACTTTACCAGGATGCGGCGAAGGATTTCCAGCCTTCACCTCAGGGTCCTGTCGTTGAGGAGGTGGATTGAGATAAAAAATAAAAAATGTTAGAAAAGATCTCATATTTTTTATTTGGATATATTAGAAAATGTCATCTGCGGTTGTTGTAATTGATGTTCAGAACTGTTTTTTACCAGGTGGTGGTTTAGCAACAGGAAATGCAAGAAATTCAGATGCTTTGCCTGCATCAACTCTTGCTAAATCAATTGGTAAGTTTATAAATGCAAAAGAACCTGACCAAATATTTATTACACAGGATTGGCATACTCCTGGCCATACATCTTTTGCAAAAAATGGTGAAGTAATTATGTCATCAAGGAAAAATGCATATACAAATGATAAATTTCGTAAAAATTTTACACGATCATGGGGTACTCCTGCTGAACGCAAAGATCAAACACTCTGGCCAGAACATTGTGTACAGGATACTGATGGAGCTAAATTAGCTCCTGAACTTGAAACGTATCTCCAAGATAAATCAAATGTGCAATATATCTATAAAGGCGATGAACCTGAGATAGATTCCTATAGCGCTATTGCAAATGCTCTTGGATTTCCCACACCTCATATAAAAGGTACAAACACTTCATTTTTATCAGTTCTTGAAACTTCAGATTTGAAAGACGTATATATAACTGGTATTGCTCGCAATGTTTGTGTATATTGGACGGCTCTTGATATGCTTAATTACTGGATTCTTCCAGCATATAAGAGTGGTAACACAATAAAATTACATTTTGTATATGATCTGACGCGTCCTGTTGCTGCAACGTTTGATATATCAAAAGAGAAAATAGAAGATGCAGTTAAATCTCTTATAATAAATATGCAGATGAATGCAAATATATATGATGAAGTCTTTGAAATTATGGATTCTGGCATGTATTCTGGTGGTAGTCGCAGCACCAGAAAGACAAGAAACACAAGAAAATCTAAAAACAAGAAGTCTAAGAAGGCAAAGAAAACGCGTAAAAATCATGTACACAACAGAAACTGCAAAAAATCTTGTCGCCGTTAATAATCGACATTTGGCGGTTCTTTGAATCCAATAAAATGTGGCAATATTTTATTGGATATACTAACCCTCAGAAATAACTTCTATTGTCTGAAAGCCTTCTTTGTAATTTTGCACAAAGAGGGCAGCAACTATAATCACTAAAAGCTCAAATATATTTTTTTTCATTGCTACTGTTAGGAAACAAAAGAATTGACTCCAATTAGATGGAATTCCCTCCAATCCTCGTCATAAATTTAGATACCAGACCAGACCGCTGGGCAAAAATCCAAGAGTCTTTCTCATCTTGGCCTGCCCGCCTGGAGCGCGTATCCGCGGTAAAAGCCGAAAAGGGTTGGATGGGATGTCGAGATTCTCATATAAAATGCATTAATATCGCTAAGGAACGTGGCTATCCCTGGGTTCTCGTCCTTGAAGATGATTGCCTCCCCACACCAACCTCTTTTACACAATTCTCGGAACTTCTTCCCACTCTATGGGAAAGTCTCGAAAGTCTCAAAGGTCTCAAAACACACAAATCTTGGAATGTATTCTTAGGTGGTGTAACAAACTTAGTTTCACAACTCTTAATCCAGACCCAACCTCCCTTATTTGAAGTGAAAGGATACACAACACATTTCTGTCTATATCCGGCTGAATCGTATGACACTATTATATCAGTTGCATTGTCTCGCCCTCTTCCTTTTGATTTAAATTTAAAACACTCTCCACTTATAAAAGAAGTGTGTACGACTCCCTTTTTGGCAATTCAAGCTCCAGGCGTAAGTGATATAGAATCTGGTAAGGTACAAGATTATAAATACTTATTTTCACATGCTGAAAGAGTCTTGGCAAATATTCTGAAATCTACTCCTGCCACTTCAGCCCAGAAAGCCAGTCAGCCATAGCCTTCAACTGCGGTTCAGGATCCAATTCTTTTGCCCTCATTAAACAAAGATCAGATTTAGTTTTGTAATATTCTGAATCTGTTTTTAGTCTGCGAATCTCACGCACCCAAGAGTCAATATCTGTACGCTTACAGAATATGCCGGCTTCTCCACAACTCTCGACCAGCCCAGGAGTAGGATTCGCAATCACAGGAATTCCACTGGACATTGCTTCCACGGCAACACGCCCCCAAGACTCTTCCTTGCTGGGTACTAATAAAATATCCGTTTTTGCATACATATCCTTTATAAATGCCGTATTTGGAAGATAGGTAATATTTGAAACATTCTTATTCATAATTTGCCCATCATAACCACCTTTTACACCCAAAAATTTAATATCTGGCATTCTCTTCGCAATCTCTATAAATACATTACCACCCTTATTATAATTCAAGTTAATAAGAGTTACAAATTCGCGTGTGGTTTCTGTGGCATACTCTTTCCAGTAAACAGGAGGATACACTACAATAGATGGAATGTTAAAGGAGGAATAAAAATCTTTAATCCAATAACTATTATGAATTATATAGGTATTCTTATTTAAAAAGTTTACATACTGAGAAAGAAATTTCTTGCGATAATTATTGTGCATGACTACTACCAGTGGCCTTTTTGCTTTCTGCGCAGTAATAATAGCATTTGGTTCCATATCTAAATGGGAAATTAAGGCATTTGAATGTTTTATATAATAATCATTATTTTCTTTATTATCTGGTTTCATAATAATAACTCTCTCAAATTCATTCACCTTTGTCTCATTTACAATGACATTTACATTATATCCTCTGGTATCAACTAAATAGCGATTCATCGCATGAGCCATCCATTCTGCACCGGCATTATGCATAGGGGGGTACATATGAATGAGCCATGTATATGTATTCTTATCCTCCTCTAACACAGGACTCGATTCATACGATTTAGACAAATATCGCTTTGAATTCTTTATTTTTAAATACGTAAAGACATAATCTAATAAATCTTTGAATATATAATAAAGTATTCCTAATAATAATATAATAACACATATCAAAAATATGTTATTATATTTTTTAGATTTAGGCGGCATTTCTAATAGGGGTACTTACTTTTTTGCACGACTCTTTGTCTCGGCGTGTGCTTGCCATGGCTTCACAGGCTTGGAAGCTGCAGCTGCAGAAGCAGTCGCAGGAGCAGGAGCAGGAGCAGGAGCAGGAGCAGGAGCAGTCGCAGAAGCAGAAGCAGAAGCAGTCGCAGAAGCAGTCGCAGATGCAGTCGCAGTCGCAGATCCAAACTCTGCCTGCCACTGTGTCGCCCAAGTGCGGAACATATCGGCACATGCCTTCGCCCCCTCCGCAATCGCAAGTCTCGCAGCCCCCTCCTTACCATCTTTTACACCAATTCGGAGAAGCATTTCATCTCGCAAAGTGTGAGGAATCTTATATGCTACAAAGGTGATTTCATCCTGCCCAATCTTATTCTTGTCAATCCAAGTCGCCATCAGATTTCCAAGTGTATGATCCTCACCCGTAAACCAGAAGTCAAATCCTTTCATAAGTGCATCAGCGGGACGAACATCAATATTTGCAGGAAGATCTCCAGTATCAATGGCCGAATACTTATCAGTCAATGAAGCCACTGCCATAAGCGCCTGATATACGATATCCTTAACATCCATGGTTCCAAGAGTTTCGATTGTGAAATCAAAGCTGAAGGGCTCACTATCAGCATCTTGGAGATAGCAACGGTAAATCTCCAGACTGCGAAATTCCCTCTCTAACATTGCCTTGCGGTCTGCATCCTTATCAAGCTCCTTTGGATCAACCTTCTTCTGATCCTGGAGCCAGGAATCAAACATTTTCTTGATTTTCACAGGGTCAGAATCGCGAGTATATCCATATGAACACTGAGATGTGGGATTAAATCGTGTATGCTCGCGACCCTTACCAAGACTTGCATACGCTTCCAAATGAATCTCTTCAGGCTCCTGGCCTTCAATCATAGGCTTGAGAACAGCGATAATACACGTCTCAAGAGTCACAGGATCAGGATGGAAATATCTGGTATTAGGCACTCTCTGTAACTCTTCCATATCAGGAACCCTCTCCAAACACTCAAAGTCTGAGGCAGTCACCGTGCGAAAGTCGTCCGTATCATTTACCACCTTGAGGCGAAAGAGTGTCTTCTCTTTGTCCCAACCTTCGCCGCTCGGCATAACAATTGGAATAAGACCAATACGATCGGCCAGCATTTCATTTGACATCGGAGTACTATTCTTAAATATTTTGACGTCGGTCGTTGATCCTGTTTCTGTCATATCAGCGCGAAATCCGAGCGTGGCTACCTCTGTTTGTACAGCGCGGCGAAGAACATTGGCATATGCAACATCGGTAGGGCTCATAACAAAGGATATCGTCCGATTATCGATTCGCTTCATGGATTGAAATACATTGGAAGCCATCGTGGGACTTACTCTATCTGTGTCCCGGCTTTTCAAATTTAGGTGCCCGCTGCGCCCGCTTTTAATGGGCGAGAACACCTATCTGTGGTAGATGATGAACCAGGGGCAGGGGCAGGGGCAGGGGCAAGGACAGAAACGTAATAGCTGTTATTACAGCAATAAAGATAAGTGGTCCAAGGCCTTTCTTGAAGAACTTGCCGGCACTCCGTGGGTCAAAGAGTTTCAGTTTATTTGCGTAGATCCCAGCCCGAATCGTCCAGCTCTTCCGAAATGGTTGAAACAGGTTCCTACTCTTGTTATTGATGGAGATGACGAGCCTGTAAAGACAGATACGAATGTTATGAACTGGTTATATGAGCGCAAAATGAGGGAAATGCCAAAGAAACAGGCAACCCCCGAGCCTTCTGCGGCAATGGGTGGTGAGCCGATGTCTTATATTGGAAATGAAATGAAGGGATTTGGTAATGCAGGATATAGTTTTGTTGATTCTGATACATCAACGGGTGGTGATGGAGGTGCCAGTATTCCTGGATCATTTAGTTTTCTGAACGGAGGGGCAAGTCCTGGTGATAGAACTGGTCAGAGTTTTGGAGATTCTATCAAGACTCAGGCATCCCGAACGAAAAAGGAGGCGATGTTTGATCAGCAATTAGACATGTACAAACAACAAAGAGATACTGGAATGCCCCGTGGACCCGTCAGACAATAACGTCGTAAAAAAAGAAATCTAAAGACGAACTGATCATATTTAGAATAGGTATCATGGCATCTCCGAAGTCGACTCTTGGTCTTTTTAATGAGAAGCTGATTGCTTTTTTTGAGGAGCTTTCTGCAACATATCCCGAAGAGCGAGATATCAAGATGGCATTGGAGGCCATCCAGGGGGCAAAGAAGGTGAATCCTAAGTTGATTCTTGATCTCTTTATTGAGAATGTTTCAAAGCCTCTTCGTGATGATATTCTGACTGAGAATGACGAGAAGGTATTTGCTTATGCCAGGGCAGTTATTGCCACATCATATAATGATATGTTGACGGCTCTTTCTATTTTTGATAAGCACTGGCCTGAGATGTCTGATTCAAATCGCAAGGCTATCTGGAATTATTTGAAGGTGCTGGTCTTGCTTTCTGAGAAAGCCAGAGCATAAATGCTCTGGCTTAGGTACGCACCTTCGGTGCTTGAAAGCTCGAGCATAGCGGCTCTGGCTTAGGTACGCACCTTCGGTGCTTGAAAGCTCGAGCATAGCGGCTCTGGCTTAGGTACGCACCTTCGGTGCTTGAAGGCAAAGGCACAGGCGTAAAGAAACTGTTTCCTTCTTGCTTAGACCCACATAGAATGGAATCTATGTCCGATATATTCAATGATAAATACTCTGAGTTTGCTCGCGATCTGCAAGGTGCATGTCCCGAGTTAACAGACAAAATTACTGTTGCTCTTGCCCTCTCTCCTGAAGAACGCAGAATAGAGTTCCGCCGTCTTGTTCTCCCCCACTGCACTCCGTCAAACAACACCAAGGAGATCCCTGCCTTTGTTCTACCCGGTGTTTCCATGCCAGAGTCTGTATGGGAAATCCTCTCTGAACGTTCAAAGAAGGCCATCAAGGAACATCTATCTGTTCTCTCCTTTTCGCTGATGTTCGACTCAGACTCTTCAACGGATCCGTCAGCGGCTGGCTGGACAGCTGAGTGGGCGAAGAAGATGATGAATGACATGAAATCAAAGATGGATAATATTGACTTTGCTGGGCTATCTGAGAAAATCGCTAAGATGTTTGGTGCTGGTGCGACAGGACCAGGTGGCATTCCGGAACTTCCTGAGAAGTTCATGAAGGGTCAGATTGCCAAGCTGGCCGAGGAGATTGTAAAAGAGTTCAAGATGGAGGATTTTGGAATAGATCCTGCAGTCATGGAGGCGGCTGGAAATGATCCGTCCAAGGCTTTCCAGGTCATGATGGAGGTATTCATGCAGAATCCTCGTAATCTGCAAAACACGATCCAAAAGCTGGGCAAGAAGTTGCAGCAGAAGGTACAGTCCGGTGCTTTGCGTCCTCAGGAATTGGTCGCCGAAGCTGAGGAACTGATGAAGACTTTCTCTGAGAATCCTGAGTTTGTGAGTCTGATGGAGTCGTTCCGCCAGGCCTTTGGATTTGAGGATAAGGAGACTGCGCAGGCAGCTGGTCGTGATAATGACAATCGCCTATCAATTGCACGTAACCGCTTGCGTAAGAAGCTAGAGGAAAGAAAGGCAGCAGCAGCCGCAGCCGCCGCCAAAAAGCATTGAACCAAGTCAGATAGGAGAGATGTCTCTTAAGAAAAATCCGAAAATCCCCTTGTGTGATCCCTATCTTTGGGAAGACCCGAGGTATCTATTTCGTCCATTCTGGCCTGGAAGACAGCATGATAGGTCACGTGGGGAATGTGCAAGCGAGCTAACAAACCGTGTGATAATCGTGTATATTCTTGCAGCTGTGATTGGTGCAATGTCCTATTATTTGGCGAGTTTCAAGGCTGGTCCCTTAGTTGCTGGACTATTCGCAACGGTGATTCTAATTCCTACCTTCTTAACTCTTCGCAAAGTGGAAGGGTTTCGTATGAAATTTGTAGGTTCCGAGTCTATTACAAGCGACAGTGAGGATCCTGATACACTTTTGGATCAGGTGAGAAAAAACACGGCGTATGTGCAAGAGGGGTTTACTGAGCCTACGACACCAGGTGGTTTCAATGCCATAGGCCTACCTGGAGCACCAGCCAACCCCTTTAACAATGTTCTCTTAAATGAAATTTCACAGTCTCCGAGACGTGAGGGGGCGCCAGACATAAGCACAACAGTTGCGAAGGTTGCCTTGGATGACTTCTTCCGAGTTCAGTGGTACAGCGACCCTACCGACGTGTTTGGAAAGTCACAGAGTCAGCGCGAGTTTATAACGCAGCCGTCGACGACCATTCCGAATGACCAAAGAAGTTATCAGGAATGGTTGTATAAGTTGCCTGGAAAGACTTGTAAAGAGGGTAATGCGGCGGCATGCTATGGAGGAACAGATGGTGCTGTTATCCCTTGGTTGAACGTTGAGAATTGATAGGCTGAGTTTTTAGGACGGGTTTCTTGTTACAGGAAAAGCGCTTGAGTGTCTTTCCCCGGGTTTGTAAAACAGACTTGACGCAGATTCCTATTGCTTGTCGCCGTCTTCTGAGTTTGAGAGTTTTGCGCACCTTCTTAATACATGCGCACAGACGCCTAGCAAGTTCAGGGTTCGAGACGTGCGCCATTCTATCTTTGTGTGGTGAAAAATCCGAAGGCCTGCTCAGAAGGAGAGATGGATATCAATCGTTTAACTCATACCCGCGACGATGCCTGTGGCATTGCCTCTTATTATTCTCAAAGTGTGGGACCTGGTCGCTATAATGTAAGAAATCTGGTTCCCGATGCGAGAGAGGTCAATCCTCTGTCTGTGCAGAATCTCAACATTTACCCGAGAGAGGGGTTCGGTGCTAACAATGCGCAGATTGATGCTGAGTCTGTGCTGAAGAATCAGCCTGAGTTCAAGAACAATCGCTGCTTGATCCGTAACCAGGCGCGCCCCTTTCTGACGGTGCCTTACATGGGCACTGGTCGTGGCAACTCTGATGTAGAGTCGATGTTGATTCATTCTGAGCAGGTGCGCCAGGGTAAGGAGTGTGGCACAGTCACGGAGCAGTCCTTTGACGGTGTATTCGAGCCTCTGATCAAGCCTATCCGCGAGAATATCCAGAAGCCTGAGCACTTGGTGACGGAGTCTGCAGCGAGTGGCTGGATTCGTGGTGGAATCCCCAGCAGACAGTATCTGCGCGATGTCAACTGCTAAGCTCCGCGAACTGTTGAGCCAAAGGCCACTTCGCAGCAAAGGCCAACCAAACACCCTTTAACACACATCCAAGAGACTTCTCAAACTCTCTCGCATATCTGTTTTTTCTCGTGATACCAGCCAGAATATGAGCCACCATCCTTGGGAAAAACAAGAGAACCCGCAAACGTATGAAATAATGCCCAGCTATGGCGAACACCCTCGTCCTTCTGAGCACATTCTCGGCGTTGTTGGAGGCAATGAGGTTCCTTATAAGAATCGTCAGATCCAGGTCGATACGGAATCTGATTTACGCGGTATCACTCGTGCAAACACCTTTTGCCCTTCCAGACAACACAAGCCGCTGCCTAAGACAGTGCAGGAGATCAAACGTGATACTCCGAAGGAAAAGGTCACAATTCCCGTTTACACAACTCCCTTGAAGCAATCTCAAATGTGGGCATATCCGGCAAGTGTTGCACCTGAACCATTTATAATTGAAACATGTGGAAGACCTGAAAAATACTAAGGTGTGTGTTGTAGAGGAGAATGTGCTCCACAAATCCAAGACAAGCAAATCTTACAAGCTCTAAATGGGATGATGTTCATCAAGCTGATGACATGAGAATTTCGACATATGCTGGTCGTTATGCATTCGTTCCCTTTCGTAATTGTTTCGAGTCATTTCCTGTAAATGCCACTACACGCCTACAAGAGGCTGGAGCTGGCTGGGTAAAGGGAAAGTGGCGCACAGAGGTTGAGTCTGATCTGAAAGGTGTGGGTCGTCCGTCAAGCAGATGGCGTGAGGATAAACTCTTATATAATCCTGAGACAAATCCTATAAATGAGGCTGGTTATACGAATGCTCCCGATGAGAATTTCCCTCTCAACTTCAATCGTCTAGTGAATCCTCCCTGTACTCTTCGCACCACAGGATGGAATCGCTGGCATCCCCTTTTTCACAATCCTCAGGCGGCCTTTGAAACACCCTTTGATCACTTGATCCCCTCTCGCGACATCGATAAGTATTCTTGCAGAACGCACAAGGTTCCTGCAAATACCTTTACATCAGATGCTGTTAAACAGGAACTCAAATAGAAACCATCTTTTATAATTATCAAGAGTATTTCTTAGTCTTGATAATTAAGGCAAGCGCTGATTCTACGGAATGATTTACATATCAAAGGTAGTATGGAGTTGGCGGCATTAGCACTTCTGGGAGGGGCTGGATATCTCCTGGCAAAAAATACAGGTCCTAAACCCGTGTATCCCACAAAGGGAAGTGGGCATAATCCCGTAGTAAGACAAGCGATTCATACCAAAGAAGCCTTTCAGACGAATGATGGCAAAAGAGAAGTAAATACTGTGAAAAGCAGCCTGAGAGGTTCTGATCCAGAGTTGGATATCCGCTATAATGATTTGATGGGTAGAACTCCTTTTCCGTCTGAGCCCAGACCCTCTGGATTCCCCTCATATCTTTCCGGTTCAGAAGGCACCGGCGGTCGTCTGGCTATTCATCATCCTTCTGTTACAAATTCGTCAGCCTTTGCCTTTTCCACACAGGCTCCGATTGCCACAGCAACTCCTGATGTTATGATGAATCCTGCAGGAATTGAGGAGAACCCTAATTATTTGGAGGGGAATGAAATAACCAGCAAGCTGACTGGAGTTACCATGAAGACGAGCGACTTTGTTCACAACAATATGCAGCCTTTTTTTGGCAGCCGCGTGCGTCAAAATGTGGGCGCCGATACGAATACAGGAGTTCTGGATCGTTACACTGGTTCTGGATCTACTGATATTCGCAAGAAGGAAGTTGAGCAGATGTTTGACAATACTAATCAGCCCTTTGGCAATGTCTACGGTCTTGAGGACGCATCTGAATTCATTCAGAGTCGTATAAATGATCCCCGTGCTCGTAATGGTGAGCGACCTTTTGAGCCCGTGAAAATCGCTCCTGGTGTGGGTGAGGGATTTAGCGCAACGGGCAAGGGGGGCTTTCAACAGCTTGAAGTGAATGACTTGATGATGAAGAATATTCGTCGTACTGATGACCTGCGCGTGGCAGACAATCCGAAGCTCAGTTACAATATGCCTGTAGTGCCTGGCCAGCAGTTCATTGGTAAATCCATGGAAGATGCTG
>Ga0114962_10002196_pt1 | contig 16463 bp, 27 predicted proteins | sample C_130820_MF_Meta_FD_87017 | JGI IMG/M metagenome (GOLD analysis project Ga0114962, IMG submission 87017) | Freshwater microbial communities from Lake Croche, Canada to study carbon cycling - C_130820_MF_MetaG | ecosystem: Environmental > Aquatic > Freshwater > Lake | place: Lake Croche, Canada...
ATATGGGTAATCAAACACCGTTAAATGATGGTGATTATGTGTTAAATGATGGTAGAACAATCACTGTTGTTGCTAATGCGATTACAAACATATCAGGAAATGCTGATACAACCGAAGCTGAAACACCTGTTTCAGATGCTAATGTCGCTAACACAGCTATGGCTGATGGTTTAGCTGATAAACCAGCGGATGAAGGAGATTTAGCAAGTAGAGTTACTGATTTAGAAGCACAATTAGAGGAAATCTTGAATATGCTTAAAACTATGTCGGAAGGAACGGCTCAAGCTCAATCACAAATGATGAGTGCTGTTAACAAAATTAGCGGTGAACCTGGTGCCGAAGCAATTAAACCTGCTAAAATAGGTTATGAGGAATATAATTCTAAAAAAATTAATTCTAAAAAGAATATGGGTGAGATTGAAGAGTTAAGATCTTTAATCGCAAACAAAAACAAAGTAAACTTTTAAGTTAAATAAAAAAAAACAAATAAAAAATGGCTTACAATTCAACCGTAATTACTTCTGCCCTTACTAAATATGTTGACCAATTGTCTATGGACTTGGTTAGAGAAATGGTATTACAAGGTAGAACACAACAATTTATTAGTGTTCAAACTGGCGTTAAATATGCTGATGCATTAAACATTATGACTTCAAACTTAGTCGTTCAACCAGCTGGTTGTGGATTAATAAGTGCTTCTGGTTCAGTAACACTTACACAAAACAATTTACAAGTTTGTCCTCTAATGGTAGAAGAACAAATCTGTATGCAAGGCGCTGGTTCATTAGAGCAATACTGGACTGGTATGACTTTGAAGAAAGGTTCTTACTATGATGAGCTTGGACCAGAAATGTTCGCTAAGCAATACGTTGCTGATAAAGTGGATAAAATACAAGGTGTTATTGACGACCTTATATGGGTTGGTGCTTCAACAGGTACTCCATATACAGCGGATCCAAATATGGTTCAGTGTAATGGTTTCTTAAAATTATTTGATGGTTCTTACAACACATCAATTAATACAGTTGGTGCTACAAACTCAACTTACCCAACTCCAAATGGTTATACTTTCTCTGGTGCTATCACAGTTAATAACGCTATTGATATAGTAGATGCTATGGCTTCTGCTTTACCTCAAGACCTTTGGGATCAAGAAGATTTAACTTTATTCTTGTCTTACGCTCAGTTTAGAACTTATGTAAGAGCATTAAGAGGTTCAAATCCAATTGCTTACAACTTCCCAGCGTTAGAATCTGATGGTTCTTTAGCTTACTCTATCTACCACCCAGGTACGAACATAAGATTACTTGCTACAAGAGGTCTTAAAGGTTCAAATAGAATGATCTTAACTTCTGCTAAAAATCTTTACTTCGGTACAGATATGCAAAATGATTACGAATCTTTCAGAATCTGGAAATCAGAAGACTTTAACTCTATATTCTTCAGAGCAATCTGGAAGCAAGGTGTTCAAGTAGCTTATCCTTCATACATTGTATCTTACAACGGATAATAAAAAAATAAAGAATATGCGGGTGAGCTTCGGCTCACCCTATTATTCATAGAAAAATAATAACATAAAAACTATGGCTTGTATATTAACATCTGGTTACACATTACCTTGTAAAGGTATTGCTGGTATTCAAGAAGTCTACATTGGCACTTGGAATGATGGTTCATTAACTTATACTACTGGTACAACCGCTTCTAATCTTAATCAGATTACAGCATTTACTGGTGCAACCGTCTCTTTCTATAAGTTCCAACAAACAATTGAAACTGGTTCTCTTACTGAAACTGGTAACTATAACGAACAAAATGGTACTGCATATTATGATCAGGTAGTAGAAATTACCGTTCATAATGTAAACCAAACATTAAACGATCAAATGAACACACTTGGTAGAGGTAGATGGAGAATTATTGTCCTTGACTCTAACGGAAACTATTTCTTAGTGGGTAAAGTAAATCCTGTATCTGTTACAGCATTAACAGGTGGCTTAGGTAAAGCATATGGTGACTTAAATGGTTACACAATTACCTTCACCGGCAAGGAATACGATGTACTTACACAAGTAACATCAACTGCTGCGGCTTCTGTAATTTCTTAATTCATATCTTTTTAACAAAGAAGCAACTTAAAACACCTGTAAAAAGGTGTTTTTTGTGTTTATTTAATTTAATATATATTATATGAAAAAATACACATATAAAGTTTGTTCTCTTTGTAAAGAGGATAAAATAGAGAACAGAAATCCTTATTGTAAGGAATGTTCAAGAGAATATAGTAAGCGATATAGGCTACTTAAAAAGTCAAAACCAAATATAAATATGGATGGTTTAGGCACATTTATTAAAAAGATAGAAGGACAAAATCTTGATGTTGATTTTAGTGATATAAACAATATATTATTCTTTTATGAAATAATAACCACAAATATAAATGAATATGATCACTATAATAGTGGTAAACAAATTAAACTAATGTGGGATAGAATTAATATATACTATAAAAGAAATCTATAACAAAAAAATATATAACATTATGAAAATAAAAGAAGAGTTCTTGGATGTAAATATAGGTGATCCATTAACAAGAAAAGAAATCTTGGTTAGATTTATACCAATTGAATTATATGATTATTACTTTAATAATGGCTACTCTATTCTATTTGAGGAAGAAATACCACAAGAGGAAATTACAAAAACAAAAACAAAAAATGATATTTAAAATTGGTTATATATATAAGATACAATCGCCTAGTAATAAAATATATATAGGTCAAACCCTTGGATAATGGTGAATATAAAAAGAATAAAGTAATATGATATATTTAGAAACAGGATTAAACACTATAACATTAACTTTGTATGAGAAAACTACACAATTTCCTCCTTATTATACCTTTCAATTGGTTAGAAAAGGCACATTTGATGATGTTATATTCTACCAAGAAGATAATTCACCTATACCTTACTATTGGAATTCATTTACAATTTCTGTTGCTACACCAGTTGGTTTAACATCAGGTATTATAGATGTAAATAGCGGTGAGTGGACATATAATGTTTATCAAATGGCTACTCCTTATGATTTAGACTTAAATAATTCATTAGGTTTAGTTGAAACAGGTATATGTATAGTTAATGGTAGTTTTTCTAATAATGAAAGTTATAGAGGAACTATGAACGATACAATTACTTACTATAAAAATATGTAAAAAAATATGAATAACGAAAAAAAGACAATAGAATCATTTAATTTTTCCTCATTTAGTCTACCATCTGCTACTGAAAAGATTAATAGAACTAAAAAGTGGATTGAGTATGGTGTTGATAATTTATTTCCAAACTATTTAATTAGTTTGTTAAATAAATCTTCATTACACTCAGCTATTGTAAAACAAAAATCTATGTTAATAGGTGGTGGTGGTATAGCTAAAACTAATTTAAGTCCAGAAGCACAATTGTTTATTAAAAATGTATATAACGATGACGATTTAGATGAAATCTTATTTAAGATAGCTGTGGATTTAGAAGTATATGGTGCTTTCTTTTTGAACTTAATATGGAGTAAAGATAGAGAAAGAATTGCCGAAATTAACTATATTGATCCTTCTAAGGTTAGAATATGTGTTCCAGATTCGGAAGAAAAGTATCCTCAAATAGAAAAGTATTGGATAAGTGATGGTTGGGAAAAGTTAGATAAGTATCCACCAGTTCTTTATGATGGATTTTCTACTAACGATAAGAAAAATAGAAGTCAAATACTTTATGTTAAAGAATATAGACCAGGTACAGAGTGGTATGCTAAACCAGAATATGGTGAAGCCGGTATGAGATGGATTGAAACTGAATATGAGATTGCTAATTATCACTTAAATAACATTAAAAATGGTTTTCATCCTTCTATGCATATTAACTTTCCAATAGGACAACCGTCTATGGAAGAAGCTTCTGAAATCATAAGAAGATTAAAGAATCAGTATCAAGGTAGTGATATGGCTGGTAATGTTTTAGTAACGTTTTCCGATAAAGCTGAAACATCAGCTACATTTGATCCAATTGAGTTAAATAGTTCTGATGCAAGATTCCTTATGTTAAACGAACAAGTTACAGATGGTATATTAAAGGCACATAGAGTTACTAATCCAGCATTATTTGGTATAGAAACACCAGGAGCTTTGGGTTCAAGAAATGAAATGTTAGAAAGTTTAGAGATATTCCAAACACAATATACCGAACCAAAACAAAGATTAATAGAAAAGATTTTTAACTGGATTAGAAGAATAAATGGTATTAATGATCAGATTTTAATTAATAAATATGCTCCACAATTTAGTAAATTACATACTAACTTAAATGATGTATTAAATATATTACAAGCTAATATAACACCAGAACAAAAGTATTATCTTTTAATTCAAAATGATTATGATCATCAAACAGCTATGAAATTATCTGGTTTTATTGATGGTAATAACTTAAAAGAAGCAAAAACAATTACACCAGTTGCTCCTACACCTGATGCAACACAAAATAACAATCAATAATTATGCTACAAAATGTTTATTTTATTACCGTTGATTATATAAAAAAATACTTATCAGGTTATTTGGATCCAAATATAGATGCAAACGCCTTAGGTAGTTTTATATTAATCGCTCAATCAGTTAGAACACAAAATATATTGGGTTATGACTTATATACTAAATACCAAAACGACATTAACACATATAATGCACCACAAGGTGCTCAATATATTTATTTAATGAATAACTATATTCAAATGTCGGTTGCGTTATGGTCTGTATATGAAGCATTACCTTCATTAAACTTCAAATTAACTAATAAAGCTCTTTCACAAAAGTCATCAGAGTATGGACAACCTTCAACAAGAGATGATGTTGAATATATTAGACAACAAATTAGTAATCAAGCTCAATTCTATGATAGTAGAATAAGAGAATATATTACAAACTATCCTTCTGACTTTCCAGAATACTATGTTACAACAGGTGTTAATAGAGTTAGAGCTAAAGAGAATCCTTATTTTGCTGGTTTATACTTACCAGATAGAATGCAACCAAGAAAAGGTGGTGGTAGAATAGATGGTGGTCCAGGATGCTGTGGTGCTGGTTATTACCTATAAAAATTAACTTTATATAATGAGAGGAGATAAAGATATAAATATAAAGTTTATTGACGGTAAAGAGCAACGATATATTACTTGTGGTGATTATTGGGAAACAGATAATAGTATTGAAATTAGAATAACGAAACAAGACAATCCTGAGTGCAACCTTTTAATTATGTTACATGAAATGATAGAATATATCTTATGTGAAAAAAGAGGCATTAAAGAAGCTGATATAATGAAGTTTGATTTAGCTTGGGAAGACTTACCTGAACCAAAAGAAGACGAACCTGGTAATTGTAAATGGGCTCCATATTATGTAGAGCATAGAATTGCTGAGAATTACGAAAGACAATTAGCCAGTCATATGAATATAGATTGGATTAACTATGAAAATAACTTAAAATTATGAGAACTTGGATTACAACACACATTAATAGCTTAATCATTGCTATATTAGCTGTATTCACACCTATATTACCACTATTATTAACAACAGGCTTTCTTATAGTAGCTGATTTTTGTTTCGGTATATATAGAGCATATAAAAAAGGAGAAGTTATTACAAGTCGTAAGATGGGTAATACTATTTCTAAAATTGTTTTATACAATTTAGCTATATTATCTGTATATTTTCTTGATCATTATGTAATAAATAGTGGATTAAATCTTGAAAAGATAGTAGCTGGTTTAATAGGATTAACAGAGATAAAAAGTTTAGATGAAAGTTTTAATACTTTATTTGGATTTAGTATATGGAATAAATGTAAAAAATTAATACAAAGAGGTAGTTCTACAACTAAAGATTTATTGGATGATGTAGATACAAAAGAAGAAACTAAAGATATATAACGCCTAGTACCGTTATAGTTAACGCCGTAAGGCAAAGAAAAACTCACCATATCGCTACGGTGAGTTTTTTATTTAATAGTATCTTCCATATTGATAATGAGTTACAAACCTACCATCTAAAACATTAAAATCATTTAGATTAAGTGGATGATATACAGCTGCTATAAAAGAATCGGCTGATACTTTATTAGTAAATGTATAAGGCACTCTATCTATTCTATAAGTTGAATACTCATAGTGTGCTGGTAGAGTTAATACTCTTGTTATCAACACTATTGAATCAGTATATAACACATTATATGTGCTTGGTGTTACTGGTGTCGGTGTTGTTGGAGCAACGCTCTTTTGTTTTGTGCAACTAAATAATGTTAATGTTGCAATTGCTAATAAAATCTTTTTCATATTGTATATATTATTTTTCTTACACAAAGATACGAAATTATTTTGAATTAACAAAACAATTTCATATATTTATTTTTCTAATTAATCGTCTATTTCATCTTTATAGTCTTCTAAAATCCAATCTTCTTCTGTCTTTGGTTCAACCATTTTTTCTAATTTTCATTTTATTTTCTGTAAGAAACTTAATAGTTAGCTTACCAATGCGTTGTGAAAAGTATTCTATATTATCATAATCTAATAAGAATACCGCTTTTTCAAACTCCATTTTATATTCTATTAACTTTAATGTATATTCGTTATGGTTCATTATGATATATAATTTTTATATTCAGCATTTCTACGATTCAAAAGACCTGGTAATACTTTACCACCTGCTCTACACCAAGATAGAAATTGAACTTCTATTGAAGTATCATTTGGATTTTTATTTACTACTTTTAATAGAGTAGAAGTATTAAAATTACCTTTACCTATGTTATAGCATATACTAACTAAACTATCAAATTGATTTTGTGTTAATTTAGTTGTAACTTTACTATTAATATATTCACCAAATGAATCAGCTATCAATTTTAATAGACTATCAGCTCTTTCTTGTGTTATTACATCACCTTTTTTAACAGGTGATTTATCTTCATAATAAGTATTACCAACACCTATCGTCCATATACCAACGCTATCTTGGTATGCTTGTAATTTAACTCCTTCAAATCTTTTAAGAAGGTTAATTGTTGATTTTTCTATATTCATTTTGTATATATTTATTTATATTTTCTTGTTTTTATATATACCGCATTTAATTCTACAATTGCTTCTCTCATAAATGCGTCTATTCTTTCTCTCCAACCTTCCTCAAAATATAAATCTAAATTATTATATTTATATTTATCTACTATTTCTTTTTTTACTAATTTTTTATTTTTATGATATGATTTGCGATTTTGTATATTAACACAAAGCTTACAGGCATTCCTACCTTTGTAGAAATGCCATTGACTTTTATCCTCTTCACAATTTATGCATATCATTTATTTAATAATTTTTTTATATTCTTCCCAACTTTCAATTCTTTTTTCAGCAATCTTAAAGTATTCAGGATCCATTTCCATACCTACAAATCTTTTATTTTCTAACATTGCTGCAACTCCTGTACTACCAGACCCCATAAAAGGATCTAATACTATACCATTTTCAGGTGTTACTAAACGAATTAAATATTGCATTAATTTAATAGGTTTAACAGTTGGATGGAAATTGGCTTTTGGTGTATTTGTTGGTTTATGTTTAGCATTTGTTTTATCTTGATTAGGGTCTCTACCAATAGGTATTTTCTCCTCAAATCCTTCTAATCCCATATTGCGTTCCTTTTTTGAAACTTTTGCTATATAAAAATAGCGACTTGCTCCACCTTTTGTTTTATCTTTTGGACCAACACCTTCATATACATTACTACCACCACCGTATTCACCAAATCCAGTAGTTTTACTTTTAGCCCAATGTCCTTGATTTGTTATACCACTTTGCTGATCTAATTGATAACAAGGACAATCTGGATTAGTATGTATATCACCGGTGTCGTTATACCAAATTCCTTGTACAGCATCGCTCATATCACCACCACCAAATGTGTTTCCACCTGGTTTTCCTCTCTTAACTTCACCCTTCTCACCTTTAATCACCTCATCACATATACACTCAAATATAATGTTTGCTGGAAATCTACCTTCTGTTGTATATTCACCTGTCCTTTTACTCCCTACATTAAATATGTCACCCTTTGATTGATTTTGTTTATTAAATTTTGGTTTTTCTTCATTACCTATCCTACAACCATCTATATTTATTCCACCTGTTCCCCATTTAATCATATTAGCGGCAACCGTCTTTTCACTTAAAGGTTTTCTTGCTACACAAATTGGTTCATTTGCTGGTTTCAGTGCCGTCCCATACCCCTCATATTTAGAATTACCTTTTGTTAATTTTATATCCTTTTTATTATCTGTATCTATATCTCTCATATTAACAAACGAAACACCATTATCCTTAAATTGGCTCTTATATCTACCAGTTGGTTCAATTTCAACTCTTTCATTACCTTCTAGTTTGTCTATTGCTTTACCTATATTATGAGACTTTGGAAAACCTGAACCATATATCCACATTATCTGGTCTCTAATTTCAAACCCAGCATCTTCTATATTAACTACCATACGGTGATAAGTTCTTGTACCACCAAATGATAATATATGACCACCTGGTTTAAGAACTCTATATACTTCTTTCCAAAAATCTATTGAAGGCACATCATAGTCCCATTTCTTACCCATAAAAGATAAACCATATGGTGGATCTGTTACGACACTATCTACCGAATTATCAGGTAGTTTTTTAAGGCTAATCATATTGTCGCCTAACATTAATTTATATTTAGTTTTCATTTTAATCTTCTAAAATAGAGTTAATTTGTTGTTCTCTCCAATCTGCTAAAGAGATAAACTTTCCTTCGTAATATATCCACATAATTATCTTTTTAATTTATTTACCATATTCATTATCTTACTATTTCTTTCTAATATATCACCATACTTTTCATAGTGTTGTATTGCTTCCTCATCTGTCGTCATATCAGTATCGCAATCTATTCTTGAATATGTACCGTCTTTGAAATATAAGAAGATTGCTTCTTCTGTATAATTTCTAACTATTCCTATTAATTTCTTTTGTCCTTTTTTCATATCTTTTGTTTATTTTTATATAATATATATTATATTCTCAAAGCGTAATTTAGTCAATTTTGAATAATTGTTTAATTATTTCTATTCTAAATCTCAAATCGTCTTTTAATTCAAGCTTCTCCTTTAATGAGAGATTATTAGTTTTTTTTGCTTTATATTTATCTTTTTTTCTTTGATTGAAACATATTTTACAATTTGGAAAGTAAGCTTCTTTTGTTCTTAAATAGTAATCAGTTAATTCTTTTTCTATCTTACAGGTTTTACATATTTTCATTTTAATTTATATTCTCCATTTATTTTATAATATATCTCACCATAATAATCATAAACATTATCGAATAGATACATAGCTTCTCTTTCAATCTTTATTTGTTTTTTAAGATTATTCCAATAATAATTGTTAATTAGTTTATAATAATCATTAACAGATAATTCCATAGCATTAATTTTATTATGTTCGTTATTGTGGCATATATTACATAAGGTAATTAAATCTTCATCTTTTTCATTATAAATGTTTTCATAACTAATATGATGGCAATTTAAGTTTAATTTACTATCACAAATAACACATTTATTATTATCTCTTTTATATATTCTATTTCTTATTTCTATCCACTCTTTAGTTTTAAGGTATTCTTTATAATTACTTAATAATGGTTGTTTAATTATTTTTTCTGTTTTTATTATAGACATTAATTGTTCATCCTTATCCATTTCTTTAATTATTTTCTCTAAATTAAAGTCTTTATTTATCTTATTTATTAGTGTATTTTTTGTTTTACCAGTTATAATTGTATAATCATCTGGTATTTCCTCATTATCATCAATTAATTTATAATTTTTATTATATCTTACTAACACAGACATTTTTGCTGCTAAGAAAATTGATTCTTTTTTATAATTATTATATACATATACACAATAATTAATAATATAATCATCACTTTTGCTTTTTGTTGTATATACCACTTTTAATTTAGTATTAATTATTCTCATATTATTTTATTATTTCTTTTTTAAATCTTAAATTAGTATATTTATTTTGGCAATACTCTAAAACTCTATCAGCATCCTTTTCTTTAATTATTACACAATCATGAACAGGTAAAGCAAAATCACAAGGTATTTCATTTAATATATCATCTATCCATATTTTACTTTCTATTCTTTGTAATAAAGAGCCACCGTTTTTATAATTTCCAGATTTTATTTGCTTTAAGAAATAACTTACAATAGGAAATAAACTATGTATTTTAAAATTAGGAACATATCCATTACCATTTATCCAGTGCATAAATAAATCTTTTGCTTCTTCTCTGCTATTCATTTCTAATTTATAAGCAACCTCTCTGTAAAAATCTTTCTCATTATCAAAAATCTCATTATAATTATTATCTATAACATTTTTTTCTTTTAAATAATTATAAAGTATTCTTGGTTGACTACAAATAGCATCTATTGTATAATAACCACCAAAATCTTGTTTGTAATTTCTTATTGCACTATGATGAACTCTTCTACCAAATGAATCTCTACTTATTGTTACATCAAATCCTGTTTCTATTAACGATTGTTCTATAATTTCATACCATCTATTATGTCTATTAGACAACATATCAACCTCAACTTCACTACCTATTTCTGTGTTAATTAAAAACTTATATTTAGCACATATACCTTTATCTTTATTATAACTCTTAGTCCATTTTGTTGAGAATATATCATTTTCATCTTGATAAGCTCTCTTATAATAAGTTATTATATTCTTTTCTATAAAATATGTTAATATATTATTATACCTACAATTAACACTCATTAAATATGTTGAAGCTACTGGGAAATAACCTTGACTATTCTTTAAATGACTCTTTAACCATAATGCCGTATATATCTTTATAGCATTTATTTTAACCGTTTTGTTATAAGGCATTTCATATATTGCGTTCTTTACTTCTTGTGGAATTATTACTTTCATATCTCTTTGTTTCTTTTTATAATATATATATTATATTCTAAAAGTGGTTTTCCTCACTTTCTTATATTATAGGCACTTTTTTAATAAAAGTTTTAATAACTGCATAAGAGTAATAATGATATATATATAATAATTATACTATTACTTGTTTATTCTACATATTATTATGTTTTATAGATAATTAAAATACTGCATAAGAGTAATAATGATATATAATATACTATAATAATTATACTATACTTGGTTCTCCACCGTATTTACTCTACTTTTTCTTAATGAAACAACAATCTATACGAGGACTGACTGCGCTTTCAAGAGCGCAAGGACGATGACATATCATTTCATAAATAAAAACGATAAACCATCCTTCTTTCCAAAAATACCTTTTTAAACTCAATATATATCTTATAAAAAGAAATATATTATGTCTTACACACCACAACAAATTATTAAAATGAACGCTTATGAAACATCAGAGATTACTTGTAGAAGGATGTTTAGTGTTTTTAAGAAACAATACTCAAATAACAAAATAGATTTGAAGATACAATCAACATTACCACAAACTATATATGATGCTAATTTAAGATATACCGATACTAATAATAAAGTTAGAAAATGTCAGGTTGAGTTTAAGGTAAGATATAAATTATATGACGAAATGTTTATAGAACCAAAAAATGTTAAACATGCTAATCTATGTAATTATGAATACCTTTATATTAACTTTTATGACGATTTAAGCACTCAAAAAAGACATATGTATATTTGGAGTTCATATGATATAGACTTCAATAATTTAGATACCATTTCAAAAGAAATAGGCATTAGTGAAGTAGAAGATAAAGGAACTAAAACATCATTAAGATACCTATTACCTATTTCAATTGCGTCAGAACATTATGTAACAGATATAACTGAATTATGGCCTGAATTACAAACACAAGAATATATAGATATGCTATTCTCTAAATAAAAAATGCCACTCAATTTGAGTGGCATTTTAATAAAAATAAATTATTCATATGGACTTAATTTATATTAAAAAAGTATATTAAAGTTTAATATAATCATTTTCCATATTTAGAATATAATATATATAATATGAAAACAAGTAAAGAAATTAAGTTAGAGATAAGTAAAGTAAATAAAAAAATGACTATGTGGAAAAATATACCATTTGTAAATAGTTATTACAAAGCAAAGTTTCAACGATTATCAGTTCAATATGCTGTAATGTTACAATATGAATTAAAGCATAAAAAGAGGAATGAAAAATAATATATAACTAAAATTATATATGAGATGAAAAAGAAAAGAGAAACTGATTTGGTTAAATTGTATTGGAAAGATATAGAAATGATACCTATATTTATAGATACAACTAAGTTTACACATAAACAATGTAGAGATATAGCTTGTGAAATGTTTGGTAATATAAGTGTTTTATTTGAACCACATTTTTTAGAAAAGTCAACCATAAATTATGTATATGATTTAACTATTACAGCTCTTGAAGAAATGATTAATATAGATACCGCTGTATGTGTATATTATACAAATTATATGGGTGAATTATTAAACTATTACATAAAAGAATCAACTAATAGAGAATTGTTTGAGGTATCAAATAACATATTCTTATTTTTAGAAGAATATAAAATAATATATACCTATGAATAAAATTATTGAAACATTAGATTTAATTAAAATCTACGCACAAAAAGGTAATATAAAAGCTGTTGAAGTATTAACAGCCGAATTAAATGCCTTAATAAAAAAATACAAAAAAAATGGAAACTAATCAAATTATACCAGATGCTAACGAAATAATTACTATTACATATAAAAATATGACGTTTGAAATAGATATGTTTAACGACATTATGTTATTAGAAGACGAAGTAATAGATATTATTAATGCCGACAATGCTGAATCATTACCAGCTAACTTATTCTTTAGAAGATTAATAGATGGTTATGAATTATTACAAAAAAATAACACAATCAATTTATGAACGTAGATATATTATTAAAAGTATTACTAACAGCTTGGTTAATAACAAGTTATGATGGTATTCAATGGATTTTAGAAGCGATTAGTCCTATATTTAACAAAAACGCTTTTACAAAATTAATATATAATAGTATAGTATTGGCTACTTCTTGTATCAAATGCTGTGCTTTTTATGTAGGATGGATAATGGGTGGTTTTTATATTGGTTGTTTAGCTTCTTTTATAGCTTACTTATATTCTCAATTAATAATGCCTACAATAGATAAAATAAGATTTCAGATATGAAAAAAGAAATAGATCCAATTAAATTGGAAAAAGAACAAGACAAACTATTACTATTACAATTAGTTAAAGTAGTAGCTCCAACTGGAACAGATATGGATAATATAGAAATGCTATATAAGAAATATATTGAACCAGGTGCAAGACCAGCAAGAAGAGGTGGTTGTAATACTTGTGGTAATTCAATAGTTAATTACTGGAGAGCATTGACTATATGGTTTAACCAAAATCAAAACTTGTTCTAAAAAATAAAACCCGCCCATTATGACTAACAAAGGCAAAAGACACACCCTTAAAAGGGAAGATGTGATAGAAACGATAATTAAAATGAGAATTAATCAGGGTAATACTTATTTAACTATTATGGAATGGTTGATGGTAGAGCAAGGTTATGCTCAATCATATTCTTATGAGTTAATAAGAGATGCTAAAAAGGAAATTAATGAGCGTTCTATAATAAACTTTGGTGAGGACTTAAAGGAAGATATAGAACGCTTTGAGAAATTATATCAAGAAGCTTTATCAAGTGGTAATAGAAAAGAAGCAAGAGAGTGCTTAAAAGAAATTGCTAAATTAAAAGGACATTATGTTGAAAGACAAGATATAACTTCTAATGGTAAAGAAATTACTGAAATAAAACTAATACATATTACAAATGGCGGCTCTGGAAATTAAACATACTAATGTATTCGCTTGGAATTGGCAAGCATTAAATGATAAAGAACATAAATATATTCTAAATCAAGGTGGTACAAGAAGTTCTAAAACATATTCATTATGTCAAGTTCTTATTGTATATTGTTTAAAGAACCCAAAGACAACCGTATCTATGGTTCGTATATCATTACCATTATTAAAGCGTTCTATTATGAGAGATGTAATAGGTATTCTAAAAGATATGGATTTATATAATGTTGATTACCATAACAAAACAGAACAAGTTTATTCATTTCCAAATGGCTCTTCTATTGAGTTTATTAGTGCTGATTCATCTGATAAACTAAAAGGACCAGGTAGAGATATATTAGTTCTAAATGAAGCTACTGAATTACCTCACTCTTCTTATATGCAATTAGCTATGAGAACAAGAGGTAAGATTCTAATTGACTTTAACCCAGAAGATATGGATCACTGGGTATATGAATTGATTAAAGATAATAAATCTATTCTAATTAAATCAACCTATAAAGATAATCCTTTCTTACCACAAGAACAAGTAGATTTTATTGAGGATATGATTAATGTGGATGAGAATTACTATAAGACTTATGTATTGGGTGAGCGTCCAACATCAACAACCAGAATATATACACACTTTAAGCAATATACAGACATACCAGAAGTAGAAGACTTCTGTTATGGATTAGACTTTGGTTTCAATCACCCTTGTGCTTTAGTTAAAACCAGTTTTAGTGGTAATAAAGTATATGTAGATGAATTAATATATAAGTCTAAGCTAACAACGGCTGATTTAATTAATGAAATGAATATATTAGGTATAGATAAACAAAGAAAAATCTATTGTGATAGTGCAAGACCAGAAGTAATTGAGGAATTAAAGAGAGCTGGTTATACAAGAGCTGATACATCTGATAAAGCTGTTAAGGCTGGTATAAATAAAGTTAAATCAATGGAAGTGTTTATACATTATGAAGCTATTAACCTTCTAAAAGAATATAAGTTATATAGTTGGAAGACTTCTAATGATGTAGTAATAGATGAACCAGTTAAATTAAATGATGATGGTATGGACGCATTAAGATATGCGATACATACACACCATAAATCAGGTGGTTTTAATAAGTTTTATACTCAGGTATTTACTTTCTAAAAAGAATTGAATTAAAAATTAATATATACAAAAAACAAATATAAAAACGAAAACCTATGAGCGCAAATACTCCCTCTTTACTTAAATTAGTTGAACTTATACAGTTAGTTAGTCAAAATCATATGATGGTGGCTGACTTTCGTTTCGGTCCATTATGGAATAGAAATGCTTTAAGAGACTTAAAGGCACCTTATGTATGGTTAGAAGAAGCTGGTAGTAGAATTACTATGGGTAATGGCTCACATAAGACAGCTTTATATACCTTCAACCTTTATTGTATGGATAGAATACAAAAAGATGAAACTAACTATGACGAAATCTTATCCGATACAAAGTTTATATTAGATACAATCGTTACTGAATTAGATCAACATCCTTTATTTGTGGCGTTGGGTTTATCTTTTGATGCTAATAGTGATGTATCATTTGAACCTGTATATGAAGAAACAGATACTAATTCAAATGGACACTCTTGTTCTATTACATTAAGATATCCTATTAGATATACACCTTGTAATGTACCTATTAAACCATTAGACGGTATAACATATTCATTAAATAATAATGTTTACAATTATCAAATCAGTGGTGCAACTGGTCCACAAGGACCACAGGGTCCTCAAGGATATAATGGCTCAGATGGTGTTCAAGGTCCTCAAGGTGTTCAAGGTTCAAATGGTAATCAAGGCTCACAAGGACAAGGATTTACATATCAAGGCAATTGGATAGACACAACAACATATAATCCATATGATGTAGTAACATATCTGGGTTCAACATATATAACACCAACTATTAATATAAATAGTATACCTGTTTATGATAATTCTAATCCAGATTGGTATTTATTTACAAGTATAGGCGCTCAAGGCGCTCAAGGTGATATGGGTCCACAAGGTTTCCAAGGTGTACAGGGTGTTCAAGGTCCACAAGGTGTACAAGGTGTACAAGGTGTTCAGGGTATTCAAGGTGCTACTGGCTCAACTGGTGCTACTGGCTCACAGGGTCCACAAGGTGTACAAGGTACACAAGGTGTTCAGGGTGTTAAAGGTGCTACTGGCTCAACTGGTGCTACTGGCTCACAGGGTCCACAAGGCCCACAGGGTGTCCAGGGTATTCAAGGAGCACAAGGCTTCCAAGGTGCTACTGGATCACAAGGCGTTCAAGGTCCATTTGGTGCAACAGGAGCTGGCGGTGCGTTGGGTTATTATATATCAGCTTATGATACAACG
>Ga0114962_10002197_pt1 | contig 16462 bp, 15 predicted proteins | sample C_130820_MF_Meta_FD_87017 | JGI IMG/M metagenome (GOLD analysis project Ga0114962, IMG submission 87017) | Freshwater microbial communities from Lake Croche, Canada to study carbon cycling - C_130820_MF_MetaG | ecosystem: Environmental > Aquatic > Freshwater > Lake | place: Lake Croche, Canada...
CGGGTGACAGATAGCCGGTTATTATTTTCATAGTCGTACTTTTGCCGGCACCATTCGGACCAAGAAAACCAACGATTTCTCCTTTATTTATATGGATAGATATATTGTTTACTGCTTTTTGTTCGCCATAAACTTTGGTTAACCCTTTAATTGTTATCGACATAATATATAAATAGCGGAAGGCTACAAATATAAAAGAAAGAAGGTGGTTAAAAACAAATTATAAGAAGTCCTTGTAGGGTATTTAACGGAATACTCCGTTATAGCTAATTGTTTGAAGGGTTAAGAATCCAATGTCGTTTAGTTTAGGGATATACTTCAAAACGACCCTGCTCTGCGTCCTAAAAGTGAAACGTTATATCCTACATAATTCTTTTCTCTGTACTTCTCTGTGTAAATAGCGCTGCGCTCCTGTGCGGTTATTTTTTTTCTTTCTTCTTAACTAAACGACATTGGATTGCAATTTAATATGTATCAAATATAGTTTGGGGCTATTAATCAACAAAAGAATGGGTTACACAAATTTATAAAGTCAGTGTAAGGGGTTTGTCCACTTCAAACAAATTTTTCAAATGCATAGGCTGCATGTTTCTTAAATATAACACCAAATTGAAGACGAATTATTTTACAAATAATTGCTTTACCCATAGGTAATCTGCTTTTTTCCAACGAAAAAAGTCTAGAATAGGGAAGGATTTATCTGTCTTAAAAAAGACATACAAAGTATAAAACAGATTGATTGTATAACTGATACTACTAATAATTGCCGCAGCCACCATGCCGTACTTAAACGTAAAGAAATAGTTGCCTGCCACCATAAATACCAACGCAACAGAGGCACCAGTTACATTTACTTTCACCCGGTTGCTTCCACCAAAATAGGCAGAGAACAACGTAAGGATAGCGAGCGATAATATACCGGGCAACAAAAGCAAGAAGGGGAGGTGCATACTATAAAAGGTGGCGCCGAATACCTGTACGAATACAATTTTTCCGAAGAATAAGGCTAGAATAATCATCATTAAAAAGAGCTGTATCAGCAATCGGGAGATAATCAATATATTTTGTTTGATACGCGTTTCATTCAGTCCCTCTGCTGTTTGCGGAAATACTACACTAGCTAGAATCTGAGGGATTATCAATAACATTTGACCCAATTTAGACGCCTGTATGTAGTTTCCCAATTCTGTTTGGGTGCGGTAATGTTCTACAAACCAGAAATCAATTCGATATACTAAAAAGAAAATGAAATTTCCTGCCAATGCCAATATCGAGTAGCGAAGCAGTGTTTTAAATTCTGAGGACGTAGGTAATGAAATAGTTCGATAACTTTTGTTTATACATATAAAAGCTACCGCAATGGCAACCCCATCCAACAAAACAGAGATAAAATAGCTATGTATCACTATAGAAGGAGAAAGGGCTGTTTTACTGGCAACGATAACCAAAACGGTTAGTAATATATTGATGATGCCGATGAGCAGATTGGGTAGGAAATAGTTTTTTTGAGCAAAGAATAATACCGAAAAGAAGTTCATCAATAGAATGCCACAGATATATTCTAGGGAATAAAGGAGGTAATCTTTTTTTGTAAAACTGTTTGTGTCGCTAAGTTTGTGAAAGTAGGTATTAACCAAGACTGCAACAATAATCCCTACAAAAGCTGTCCACAAAATAGAAAACCAAGCCAGTTTATGTGGGTCTATTTTGAGGGAAGAAGCATAAAAGGTATAGCCACTTTCCATGCTTAGGCTAGCTAAAAGAAGGATGAAGGAAAAGAAATTGGTAAGATAATAAATTCTGCCACCTCCATCTGAATGTAGGAACCTACTCAATAAAACATTTACTACCAACAGGGTGAGGAAGCAGAAACCTCGCCACAAAAGGCTCTGTTTAAGTAGTTTGTTTAATGTCATTCACCTAAATATTTGGCGGCAAATTACGATACTTTGAATTACCCTTATTTTTGAATTAATTAATAGATAAGGAAAAGGGAAAAATAACCACAAAGAACACAAAGGTTTTTCACAGGGAGACACTAAGGATTTTTAATCTATTAAAAATACCTTGTTTACATTGTGTTTCTTTACTTAGTTCGCTTCGTGGTAAAATTCTTGTTCGAAGTGGTAAAAATATAAAGATAATGGAGGGGTATAATACTAGACTGTTCAACAACAAAAATATAAGGGGGAGGTTACATCTGTCTAGATATTATTGGTTAAAAAAACAAGTAGCTGCCTATTGTCCAAAGCCCAATTCAGTCTTAGAATTGGGGTGCTTTGATGGCAAAACGGTGGACTATCTTCCTGATACCAACTTTTATTATGAGGGCTATGATGCCAATTGGGAGGGTGGACTAGATTTGGGTAAAGAGAACTTGAAAGAAAGAGCCAACTGTGCCTTGTTTTTTTGTGATAATGTAAACTTTTTCAAGCCTGCAAAAGAAAAATTTGATATCTCCATTTGTATGGAAACGTTGGAACATTTGCCTTTGGAACAATTAGAACCTTACATTCAGAAGCTGGCAAAGCATACAATGGGTTACTGTTTTGTAACTATTCCCAATGAGGGGGGCGTTATATTAGTAATAAAATATTTTATAAAGAAGTTTGTATTAAGGAGTATTGTAGAGCCCTACACCACCAAAGAATTATGGTTTTCTACAACTGGGAATATAAATAAAGTAGCAAGAAATGAAGGGGGGCATAAGGGATTTGATTTCCAGCAATTAATACCCCTTCTAAGTAAATATTTTAAAGTAGTATCAGTAGAAGGAATACCTTTTAAGGTCATTAGTAAAAAAATGAATTTTACGGTAGGGATAGTATTAAAAGTATTGGATTAATAATAAACTTAAATTAGGGGATATGGGATTGATAAAATCGTTTAATAAGCGCGCAAAAGCCGAAACAGAAACCGGATTAGGCACCAATGCAAGTATTAATGGAGGGCGTTTTTTTAAAAAAGATGGAACGGCAAATGTAGAGATGCGCGGAATTCCTATTTTAGAAAGACTAAACCTGTACCATACTTTACTCTCATTGCCCAAATGGAAATTCCTGTTAATTATTATCATCTCCTTCATTACAATCAACTTGGCATTTGCAGGATTGTATTTATTTATTGGGATGGACCACCTAAATGGGATGGTTGCCATTACTCCGCTTGAAAAGATGGGGGAGGCTTTCTTTTTTAGTGCACAAACATTTACTACAGTGGGATATGGTCGAATAAACCCGGTAGGTTTTGCCGCAAGTTTTGTAGCCGCTTTAGAAGCTTTAACGGGTCTATTGAGTTTTGCATTAATTACAGGTTTGTTGTATGGGCGTTTTGCAAGACCCAAAGCATATATCAACTACAGTAAGAATGCCTTATTTGTACCCTTTCGGGATGGCGTTGCTTTTATGATGCGAATGGTTCCATACACCAGAAATTTCTTAGTAAATGTTGAAGCAAGGCTAACCATGAGTATGCAGGTGGTAGAAGAAGGGGTTACAAAAAACAAATTCTTTCAGCTTTCCTTGGATATTTCCAAAGCAAATACCTTAATTTAAAACTGGACCTTGGTGCATATTATCAATGAAGAAAGTCCCTTTTATGGTTTAACGAAAGAAGATATTGAAAACGCCAAAGCGGAGATTCTTGTTTTTGTGCAAGGGTTCGATGAAAGCTTCTCTAACACCGTTATTTCTCGTACTTCCTACACCTACGAAGAGTTTGTTTATGGCGCAAAGTTCCTTCCAATGTATCATCCCAATACAGACAATTCGGGAACAATTGTTCATTTAAATAAATTAGATGATTTTGAAGTGGTGGAGTTACCCCTAAATTCAAGCTTTATTCCTCAAAAAGTATTACAAAATATTAATTAAGGGCACATTATTTTTTCAAAAGAAAATAAATCGGTGAAAATGATATTTCTTTTTGTTTTTGTCAAAATATTTTCACAACCTTTGTGCGTTGCTTGTTAAAAAAAAACACCCCATCAAATGAAAAAGCTATTAGGCGTAATATTAATTCTGATTGTCATCAAATGTTATGCGATGACCAAAGCACCCAATGTTAATCCAATTGAATTAAACGATCGTGAAGTTACTTTCGAAGGAGGGATAAGTGTATTAATAGCTGTTGGGGTGATATATGGGTCAAAGGTTGGAAGAAATCAACAAAAACAAGATAAACTAGACTAAGATTTTAGTTTAAATAATTAATAAAGCATCATCCTGAAAGATGATGCTTTTTTGTTTTAGTTCAACATAATAAAATTTGGTTGTTTTCGACCACAAACAATATGAAATCAGTAATTTATCTAGGAATAATAATCGTGTTTTGGCTTATTATAGGAGAAAGCTGTTTGAAATTTAGAACAAGTGATAGGAAAGCCTTAAAGGAATTCGATACATCTGGGGTAATGCTTTCTATAAAAACTTTGAAAGTAAAGGATAGGACTCTACATTATGTTATGACGGGTATAGATACTTTTCCAACAATCGTATTTGTGCACGGAAGCCCGGGTAGCTGGGATGCCTTTAAAGAATATGTAAAAGATAAAGACCTCTTGAAAAAATTTAGAATGGTATCTATAGACCGGCCTGGCTTTGGATATAGTGACTTTGGAAAATCAGTAAACTTGCAACAAGAATCCAATATTATTTCACCCTTGTTTAAAGGTTTAAAAAACAATAAACCTATTTATCTGGTGGGACACTCCTTGGGTGGACCTATGATTGTTCAGTTGGCCGCTGATAATCCAAATACAATTGCGGGTCTAGTTATTTTGTCTGGTGCAATAGATGTGAAATTGGAGAAACCAGAAAAGTGGAGACATCTAATCATGCAATTCCCACTAAGATACTTAATCCCTGGTTCATTAAGACCATCCAATAATGAATTATGGTACTTGAAAACAGATTTAATAAAACTAGCACCAAGATTTAAAGAAATAACTTGTCCTGTTTATATAATTCATGGAGACAAAGATCTATTGGTGGATTACGGCAACCTGGCTTTTGGTGCTAAAGCGTTTGTTAATGCCTCTAAAACAGATACCCTCACTATACCGGGGGCAAATCATTTTATTCCGTGGATGCATTACGACATTATAAAAAAGGTATTATTGAGATTATAACTCCCTTTCTTTTATTCGCTTTCATCTTCTTAATATTGCACAGTTATACTTTTTGGAAGCGCTTTAAAAACTTCCTACTTATTTATTATTAGTTTACTTTATGATGAAAAGAACTTTTCTGATTTCTATTCTTAACATATTCCTTTTTTCTACCTATTCTCAGTTACCCTCTTCTAGTAGTGCAGATATATTTCTGCAACTAAAAAAGTTGAAGGTTTTAGGAAGTGTATTGTACATCGCTGCCCATCCTGATGATGAAAACAATGGTTTACTGCCATGGTTTGCTAAAGAAAAGCAATACCGCACCGCTTACCTAAGTCTTACGCGCGGTGATGGCGGACAAAACCTTTTAGGAAGTGAGCAAGGGGTAGAATTGGGAATGATTCGTACACAAGAGTTGTTAGCAGCCAGAAGAATAGATGGTAGCGAGCAATACTTTAGTCGTGCCTTTGAATTTGGGTTCTGCAAAAATGCACAAGAGGCATTAAAGATTTGGGGGAAGGATAAAATTCTAAGCGATGTTGTTTGGATCATCCGACAATACCAACCCGATATTATTATTACCCGTTTTCCTGGTGATGCAAGGGCAGGGCACGGTCATCATGCAGCTTCTTCTTTATTGGCAAATGAAGCATTTACTGCTGCTGCAGACCCAACAAAGTTCCCCGAACAGTTTAAATATGGGGTTGCTCCTTGGCAAGCCAAAAGAATATTGTGGAATACTTTCAGCTTTGGAACCATTAATACAACTGCAGAAGATCAATATAAAATAGATGTGGGAGGCTATAACCCATTATTGGGTAAAAGCTACGGCGAAATAGGCGGAGAAGCAAGAAGTATGCATAAAAGCCAGGGAGAAGGAAGGCCAAGGAGACGTGGTGAATTTACAGAATACTTTAAAACCACAGGCGGAGATGCGCTTACAGGTGATTTGATGGATGGCATAGATATCAGTTGGAAAAGAATAGCAGGAGGGGAAGTCATCCAAACAAAAATAAATACAATCATCAGTAAGTACAATTTCGAGAACCCTTCTCTGAGTGTGCCTTTACTCGTAGATTTATATAAAGCTATTAAGGCATCACCAGAAAGTAACTGGCGTAATAAAAAGCTAGAAGAAGTACAAGCGATTATAGAGGCTTGCAGTGGATTGTTTACAGAAGCTACAACCAGCCAACAATCAGTAGCACAAGGGGATGCACTTAAAGTGACTTTATTTTTAAATAATCGTTCTTCTTCCAACATTATTCTGCAACATTTATCAGTAGATGAGTGGGATAGTACGGTGAATATTCCTTTGGGCATAAATCATAATGTTCCTATCAATCATACAATTACCGTTGCAAACAATCAAAAGATTTCGCAGCCCTATTGGTTAGAATATCCTCTGGACGGTGGCAGTTTTGATGTTCGAGACCAGAATCTGATAGGCAAAGCAGAGAATGATGCGGCTTTTCAGGTAACGTTTACAGTTTCTATTGAGGGACAACCTTTCACCATCAAAAGACCAGTACAATACAAGGTAGTGGATGCTGCAAAAGGGGAAATTTATCAACCCATTGCGGTACTTCCTAAAATGGAATTAAACTATACCAATGATAATTATGTATCTGTTAATGGGGCACCTGTAAAATCCGTTGTTCATTTTAAATCGAATATAAAAGATAGTCAGTTATACATCATCAATCAACAGGTTGGCGATAACTGGGTCTGTTCTGATCAAGATATTAAGTATAAAACCTACAAAAACCTTGATAATATCCAGAGTGGCGTCTTTACACCAAGAAGCAAGAATAGTAATTCTTCGGAGGTTACCAACCTTTCTGCAAACAATGGCTTATTTAATAGCTATACCAAGACGATTGCCTACGATCATATCCCAACCATTACCTATTTCCCGAAGGCAAAAGCCAATCTGGTAAAGGTAGATTGCAAGATTATAGGCAAAAAGGTTGGCTATATTATAGGTGCAGGCGACAAAATACCAGAAGCTTTACAAAACATGGGGTATGAGGTGAAATTCCTTACCGAAGCTGACATCAATGATACGACGTTGAAACAATATGATGCCATCATAACGGGTATCAGAGCGTACAACTTATTGGAATGGCTGACTAACAAGAATGATATTCTGATGGCGTATGTAAAAAATGGCGGCAATCTGATTGTTCAATATGCAAAGAGCAATCAAGTGGATATTAACAATAAAAATATCAAGATTGGCCCTTATCCATTTGCAGTAAATAGATTAACGAGGGTAACAGAGGAAGATGCCCCCGTTCATTTTTTATTGCCCAACAATCCGTTGCTTAATTTTCCCAATAAAATTACCGATAAAGACTTCGAAGGGTGGACGCAGGAACGCAGTACATACGAAGCTGAGAAATTAGATCCACATTATGAAGCCGTATTAGGTATGAAAGACAGTGGCGAGAAAGAGGAGTCAAATGGAAGCCTGGTTACTACACAATATGGCAAGGGGCGCTTTACTTATGTGAGTTTGGTACTATTCAGACAACTTCCTGCAGGTGTTCCCGGAGCATACAGACTAATGGCAAACCTGATTGCGCATTAAAGCAAGTTTGTGGTTACAGGTCTCAGGTTACAGGATACAAGTTTCAAGATACAAGTTTCAGTTTACAGGTTACAAGTTACCAGCAACCAGCAACCAGCAACTAATAAAATTATGAACAAACGAAGAGGAATCAGCGTTTTTGGAATTGTATTAATTGCCCTTATCATAGGGGAATTCTTAAAGAATGTACGGATTGGATTAATCATTGGCTTAGCATTGGGTTTGTTAGCTAGTGGAATGCTAAAGAAAAGGGAGAAATAATTGCAATTATAAAGTTTATCCATCTTAACATGTCAATATTCCAATACCATGTGTCGCTATTCCAACATCGATTCCAATATTTTGTATGTCAGGTACAGTATTTCAAGTAACGATAGCAATATTTCGAATGTTACATTTCATATTTCTTATGTTACATACCATATTTCAACTATCGATTGCAATATTTTGAACGTTAGGTAGGCTCTTACGTCTGTCAATTACAATATTTTAAATGTTACATTCAATATTTCAAATAACGATAGCAATATTTCTAATGTAAGGAACGGTATTTCGTCTGTTACCTTCAATATTTCCAATGTAAGGAACGGTATTTTGTATGTTACATTCAATATTTCAAATAACGATAGCAATATTTTCAATGTAAGGAACGATATTTCGTCTGTTACATTCAATATTTCCAATGTAAGGAACGGTATTTCGTCTGTTACCTTCAATATTTCCAGTGTAAGGGACGGTATTTCGTGTGTAAGCCCTGATCTATGCCATTTTAAGTAATACATTGCCAATTTATAGAAACAAAAAGGGCTGTAAACCTTACGATTCACAGCCTTTTAATCTGCTTAGCTTTAAAGATAAATCTAGAGAATAGCGGGTTGTCTATTCGCATTGATATTCAATAAGTTAAGAGCGGTATTCCTGTCTATAGACAACGATGTTTTGTCTGTAGACAAGCCCTAAAAGTCTGAGTCAGTCTGTATGTTCTCTTTTTTATGCTCTACAAAAAAAGAGGTTTGTGATGAAAAAATAATACACTTTAGCCTTATTGTTAAAAAAAGCTCCCAGATCGTTTGCTTCTTTTCAAAAATCAATAAAAGAGGTCTTTAGTTAACTTGTGTTGTTTTTTTACAACAATATTCGAACTGTTTCTTCTTCTATGAATGACGAGGTTATAACGAAACCTCTACACTTTCGCTTTTCTCCTAAAACAAATAACATAACCCTTTAATAACGAAGGAAAGATTGCTTAACATAAATCACAACTTGGTCTGTGTTGATGAAAAAGAATTTTGAGATGAAATACAATTAATGATGAAAATGGAAATAAGATTTTGAGAAGAATATGTTATGATTTGTTTTGTACTAATTGTGTTGAAATATTTATTAGATTATCCTGTATTTGGTTTACGAATAGAGGTAAGTAATCTTTTGTTTTCAATATCAAAATGGATTTGATTTATCATTTTAAGACCTTGTAAAAATGATAGTGTTTGATGCCTTAGTAGACAATAATGACAGACATTTTTATAATTGGGGCGTAATAGATGCTATTACTTAAATTTCTAAATTGCCTACATTTGCCCCGATATTTGATTCGGCATGGGGGGGACTTTGGAATGCTGATGATGATCGAATTGAAATCTTGCTAAAAACGTATAATCAAAAAGGAAAGAAATTACATAAGTATATTGAAGAGTCAAGTCCAATTATTAGCATTGAAGAAAACACAAATGGTAATCAGTTCGAATTGGTGGATTTTGTTATAAGGTTCAATGATGATTAAGGGGATATTATTAGTGAACTTGTAACAATAGAAAATGAGCAAAAAGTTCTTTCGATGTTAAAGACATAATTTTTCCCTCTATTCATTCCTGAACGTTGTAAAGTAATATAATTGATTGTGAAAATAAGTTTTAAAAGCAAAAAGTTATTTCAGTATCAGCTTACAAATACCTAAAGAAAGTTAAATTCATTTAGGGGATAAAGCCCAATATTTATCTTTCATTTAAGGTAATTGAACCAATTGATAATGAAGATTTTAAGGTTAAATATATGGCGGATAAAAGATTTGATAATGCTCATTTAAAAAAAATGATTATTGATTTCTTAATTAAATTTGGTAAAATTAAAAGTAAAACAATAGAGAAACTTATCATTCTTAAGCTCTCATCGGCTCTTTTAGATGAAAAAAAGAAGAGCAGAGTAACCAACTTTTTAAGTGCTTTGAGAATAGATGGAAAAATCAAAAATTTACCTGGTTATTTTTGGGAAATTATTTAAACACTTTTTAAATACTGTTTAAGCACTTTACCTATCTCTTATATTTGAATTTATAATTATAGATGACTGAAGAAAATGATTTATTCCAACGGATTAGCAATAGCGACGAAGTTGCCTTTATGTCATTTTTTGACTTGTATTTTAAGAAGTTATACCAATTCATTTTTAAATTTATAAAGGAAAAAACCGAATCGGAAGACCTTACCCAAATTGTTTTCATTAAAATATGGGAGAAAAGAGCCTTACTTAAGGAAGTGAAATCTATAGATGGCTTTGTTTTTACTGTTGCTCACAGGTTAGTTATAGATCATTTTAGATTGAGTAAAACAAAGAATAATAACCTAACATCAAATGAAGGCTATAACGAAACCTCGGCTTCAACGCTCACTTCCGAAGATTTAACGCAAATGCACGAGTTTGAAAAGGTTTATAACAATGCACTCAATGAATTACCTCCTAAAAGAAAAGAAATATTTTTATTGAGTAGGCATGAAGGACTAACCAATAATCAAATTGCCCACAAGCTAGGTATATCTGTAAAGACGGTTGAAAACCAAATGACTTCTGCGCTATTCTTTTTTAAAAAATGTTTTAAACAGTCGGATTTTATCCTTTTTATAATTTTTTGTATTATTTATTCACAAGAATAGGGGGACGGATTTGTTTATCCGTCATTCTTTCTAGTAAACGATAGTTAAGTAATGGATTTCAAATTATTAAATAAATTTCTAAGCAACCAATGTTCTGTTTCGGAGAAGCAAGAGGTTGAGGCTTGGTTATTAAATCCGGCAAATGATTCGTTGATAAAACAGTGGATGGAGTCTGTTTGGATGACAGAGAATACTACTATAGTTGGCTTTGATTCTAAAGAAACGGATGTTAATAGAATAAGGTCTATCGTTCAGGAGAGAATCAGTTTGGATGCATTGGATGTAATTGAAGAGACTAAAAAAACTATTATTTTACCTTTGATACAAAGAAGGATTTGGCAATACGTCGTTGCGGCTTCTATTCTTTTTGCATTTTTAACGAGTGCCTATTTCTTTATTTCAAAAAGGAATTCCGATCATAACCTCGTAACTACTGAAAAGAAAGTTTTTAATAAAGTTCAAGATATAGCTCCACCTAAAAACACGAATGCAATACTTACGCTGGCTAATGGTCAGAAGATTCTTTTAGATACAAGTAATAGTGGTTTATTGGCAACTCAGGGAAGCGTAAAGGTACTTAAGAACAAAAATGGCGAAATTGTTTATAATGGTGCTGCAACAAATGTTGTATCCTATAATACCCTTAGCCTTCCGAAAGGTAGTAAACCCATTCATCTTTATCTGGCAGATGGCAGTTTGGTTTGGTTGAACGCTGCATCTTCTATTACTTTTCCGACTGCTTTTATTGGGTTAGAAAGAAAAGTTTCCATCACTGGAGAAGCTTATTTTGAGGTAGCGCATAATGTGGCAAAGCCGTTTTATGTTATGCATGATGATTTGACGGTGAAGGTCTTAGGTACACATTTTAATGTGAATTCTTACCAAGAGGAAGGCAACATAAAGGTTACCTTATTAGAGGGAATTGTGAATGTTTCGAAGGGTAAAAATAGTGCATTGCTAAAACCGGGTGAACAAGCAAATATTACATCTGGAAGTATTGGAATTGACAAATCTATTGATTTAGAGGAAGTAATGGCTTGGAAAAATGGAGTGTTTTGTTTTAAGGGAACTGACTTAAAAACAATCATGTATCAGGTTGAAAAATATTATGATGTACAAGTTGATTTTAAGGATGATGTGAACTATGAGTTTTATGCTAAGATGGATAGGCAAATACCCGTTTCAGAGTTTTTAAAGAAGCTTGAACTTACCAATTTAGTACATTTTAAGATTGATGGTAACAAGATAGTTGTTACTAAGTAGGTTGATTTTTTGATTTGTTTTTAGAATAAATATAACTAGAATTTTAATTTTAAACGATTGCTTTGTATGCTATCTACATTCTGCTTTAAACCCTCCTATTTAAAAAAAGGGGTATTCCCGTTATTTAGTTTCAATAAAAGGCTGTGTGTAATTATTCTCTCAGTTTTAAGTTTTGCCACTGCTACAAATGGATATGGTCAAAAAATAACCTTAGATATTAAGAATAAAACTGTTCAACAAGTTTTTAAGGAAATAGAAAGCCAGTCTGGTTATTCATTTATTTATGCCAAAGTACAAGTTGAAAAACTAAAACCTTTAGATTTTAAAGTAGAGAATCTTGACATTGCTGGGGTTTTAGATATATTGTTTAAAAATACAACTTTAGATTATACCATTTCTGGTAAAAACATAATAATTAAAGAAAAGGGAATAACGACCTCCGCCACCGAGCCTCCAGGGAAACCCTTTGTGATTACAGGACTAGTAACAGATGATAAAGGAAAACCCTTAGAAGGTGCTTCGGTTTTGTTGATAGCTTCTGTTAAGGGTACTCAAACTGATAAAGATGGTCGTTTCTCAATTTCAGTTCCAGCAAAAGGGGGAATCCTCTTTTTTTCATTTATAACATTTGAGACTACCCAAATAAAAGTTTCAAAAGCTACAGATTTAACCATCAATCTAAAACCAAAAGAAGATGTAAAAACCGATGAAGTAGTTGTTATTGGTTATGGTACTGTCAAGAAAAGTGATTTAACTGGTTCTGTTTCTAAAATTAAAACGGAGGGGTCAGAAGAAAGACCTGTTTCCTCTGTAGAACAATTAATACAAGGTAGAGTATCGGGTGTAGAAGTTCAGTCTGCTAATGGAGGTCCAGGTGCAGGGTTTAGTTTCTTAATTAGGGGAGGTAATTCTACAAGTAATAATCAACCACTATATGTTATTGATGGCTATCCAGTGGATGCAGGAAGTGGCAGTCTTACAACAGGGGGTAATGGGCAAGCAATAGGAACTCCGCCTGTAAATCCATTAGCTAGTCTTAACCCAAATGAAATTGAGAGTATAGAGATTTTGAAAGACGCCTCTTCTACTGCCATTTATGGTTCAAGAGGTGCAAATGGAGTAGTGTTAATAACTACCAAGAGAGGTAAGAAAGGACGGGATATATTGGAAGTGAATTATAGGACTGATGTTAGTAGGTCAATAAAAGAATTGGCTGTTCTCAACTCAAAAGATTTTTTAAATTACATAGCAGAAGCAGTATCCAATCCTTATAAGCCTGTTGCAAACCCTTTGACGGCTCAGGCAATTGCTAAAGATTCTCAAATAACCCACAATTGGCAGGACGAAGTTTTCCGTAAAGGCATTTCTAATGATTGTCAAATTGGGCTTTCAGGGGCAGATGAAAAAACAAAATACTCTCTCATTGGAAACTATACAAGTATTGAAGGGATTATTCATAATTCCAGTATGAAGAAGGGGGGTATTCGATTGAATTTGGATAGGGAAGTCTCTAATAAGTTGAAACTGTCAATGAATATTAATGGAAGTAAATCAACTCAAAAAGGTGGTGTTAATGGAATTGCTACGGGCGAAACTTCTGCAAGTATCATTACATCTGCACTTCTTGCTCCTCCATTTTTTATTCCGTTTGACTCAACTGGTGCAATCATTCAAAGCGGTGGTACAACTAATCCATTAACTGTCACAGACCTAGTTCAGGATGTATTCTCCAATTCAGTCTTCTTCAGTAATATCAGGGCAACCTATAAAATTGATGACTATTTTAGTTTCAATACAAATATGGGTGGCAATTATACCCAAACTAACCGTCGAACTTATTATCCACTTGGCACTTATGTTGGCAATCAGGCAAACGGTTATGCTTATCAAAATCAACAAAACCGGTTTAATTATCTTGGTGAATTTACTTTGAATTACAATAGAAGGTTTGGCATACACAATTTTAATGCTGTAGCCGGTACTACTTTTCAACAATGGACTACTGATGAAACTGCAACCTCTGCTCAAGGGTTTCCTGCAAATTATGACTTAGGCTTTTATGGATTTCAACAAGGTCAGATAAGTACAATTCCTATCACTTATCATAGTGAATATCAACTTTCTTCATTTTTAGGCAGGGTAAATTATACGCTAAAGGACAAATACTTTTTTACATTGACTGGAAGGGATGATGGTTCTTCACGATTAGCGCCAGGTCATCAATGGGCTTTTTTCCCTTCTGCCGCATTCAAGTGGAGTATTAACAGGGAGCCATTCATTAAAAAAATTACTTGGATAAGTGCTTTAAATGTTAGGGCAAGCTATGGTCTTTCTGGAAATCAGACAGTAGCAATTGGTCAAACAAGTGCACAAATAATCCCGCAGCGTACTGTAATAGGAGGGACAATTGTGAATGGGCAAGTACTCAATAACATTGCCAATCCATCTTTGGGTTGGGAAAACACTCGTCAATTTAATTTCGGAACAGAGTTCGGAGTACTAAAAGACAAAATTTCATTTGAGGTAAATCTATATAAAAAGAATACTAACAATCTCCTGATTATTCTACCGATACCTACTACTTCGGGATTTGGGATATTAACAACAAATACAGGAGAGGTTGAAAATAAAGGGCTTGAAGTTGAGATGAATGCAAGGATTCTAGAAAAGAAATTCAAATGGAATATCTCAGCAAATATTTCCTTTAACACCAATAAAATGGTAAGTATGGGGGCCTTAGGTTCTGAAGGAAAAATATTTGGCAGCAACTATTTGGGTTCTGGCAATTTGTTAGGACAACCAATACACGTAACACAATTGGGTAGTCCTATTGGTTCTTTTTATGGCTATAAAGTAATAGGTGTTTACCAAACAGCTGCAGATGTAGCGGCAGGGCCAGAAGCTAATACGGCTCATCCCGGGGATTTAAAATATGTGGATATAAATGGTGATGGTAAGCTCACCGCAGACGACCGTACCATTATTGGCAACGCTAACCCAAAGTATATCTTTGGTATCAACAATACTTTTGAATACAAGAATTTCAGGCTGTCTATCTCCATCCAAGGGCATATTGGCAATCAAAAAGCTAATTTGAATCGTTTTCGATTGGATGCCTTGACTGTAGTGACCTCTAATCTGACAAATATTTCCCAAGCGTCCTATGATGGTCGTTGGACAGGGCCAGGTACCAGTAATTATTATCCAAGTGCAAGGGCTTATGGTTCTTATTTTAATGGAAGATTCTCCGATTTTTTAATTGAAGATGGTTCTTATATCCGATTAAAAAGTATGGTATTGGATTATAATATTCCAATGGGGAATTTTAAAATGATAAAAAGTGTTAAGGTTTTTATCTCTGCCACTAATTTGTTCATCATCACAAAATATACAGGTTATGATCCAGAGGTAAATACAAATTACAATAACCCTCTTACTCCTGGTGTAGATAACGGTACTTACCCACAAGTAAGAACGTTTTCTGTTGGGGCAAATATCAAGTTATAATTATCGTATAAATGGTTATTCTGCTTTATTCTTAGTTAAAATTAATTAACAAATGAAAAATAAACATGTAAAAATAGTTGTTGTTTCTTTTCTTTTTTTGCTAAATGCCTGTACAAAAATTGACCAACAAATTTATGATACACAAACTACGACAGATGTAAAAAATCAATCGGATGTAGAAGTTGCCATTATCGGCGTTTATAGTCAATTTACAGCTTGGAATGGGTTTAAAGCACAATTCCCTTATGTAGTTTGTCCTTATGCAGATGATTTGTCATCAATTCAAGGGGCAAGTAGCAGTATCTGGGGAACAAAAACTACCCTTAATTCCGGAATTGGCGATGTATTGAGTATTTGGTCTAGGTATTACAGTGCCATTTCGAGTGCAAATGCAGTTATTGGTTATGCCAATTCATTAACTAATTTGTCGTCCACTTATCAAGCTCAAGCAAGGGCTGAAGGCAAATTTCTCCGGGGACTAAGCTATTTTTATTTGGTTCAATATTTTGGGGGCGTTCCACTTATCACTTCAGTAGTTAATTATCAAACTAACTTTCAAGTTCCTCGTAGTTCCGTTGATTCTGTTTATCAGCTTATTTTCTCTGATTTTTCAGAAGGTGTAATCTCACTTCCTTTGAGAAGTGCGCAACCTACCGCACAATATAATCGAGCAACACAGGGGGCTGCACAAGGTTTTTTAGCTAAAGCCTATCTTAATTATGCTAACTATCTCGATTTAAACAACAGGACATCAGAGGCACAAAAATATTATGACAGTGCCAAAATTGCAGCTCTTGCCGTAATCAATTCAAATCAGTATGTTTTACTCAGTGACTTCGCTAAACTTTGGGATGTGAACAACAAGACTAATGCTTATAACGAAGTACTATTTGGAATTTCTTATACCCGCGATTATACTAATACCGATGCGACTACTAATGGAAATGGGTTTGCAACTGCTTTTAATCCTCTATCTAGGAGTAACATCAGTGGTCGTTTGCCTAATCATAATGGCTTGGGATATATCAAGGTGCATCCTTGGTTTTATGATAAATATAC
>Ga0114962_10002198_pt1 | contig 16460 bp, 18 predicted proteins | sample C_130820_MF_Meta_FD_87017 | JGI IMG/M metagenome (GOLD analysis project Ga0114962, IMG submission 87017) | Freshwater microbial communities from Lake Croche, Canada to study carbon cycling - C_130820_MF_MetaG | ecosystem: Environmental > Aquatic > Freshwater > Lake | place: Lake Croche, Canada...
GTCCAGTCCTGTCAAAAAAGCAAGAGGCATCCCATGAACATGTTTGGATGCAGAACTTTTATATGTATTGATATCCGCATGTGCATCAAAATAAATCACTTTGGCGTCTGGATAACGATTCAATGTATCCGCAATCGTAGCTATCGCCATAGAATGATCTCCTCCCACGTTGATGCGTTTCCCCTTTGTCTTCTCGTTTGCCAAGTACAAATTCACAATGTTTTTGTGCAAATCACCCGTATCTTCTACCATCGTTGTCTTTTTATTAATAAAATCGCGCAAATATTCCGGCGCCTCTTCTACACCCTTTCTTTCTTGCCCTAACGCACTAGGGAAAAGGATCACATGTGGGAAACGAGAGTTTTTCTTTTTTACAACAACATGTTTCCTGGTCAGTGCCTTTTTTTTAGCGAGATATATTTTTTTCGTATTTTTCCGCGGTTTATGACAATCTTTGATTCCAAACATTCAATACGATTTCAAAAATATAGTATACAATAAAACAATATTATATTTTTCTTACGATCCGTTTTATCACGATTGTTTTATCTTACTTTTTGCTTCCTGAAAATCAAACAAAGAGAGAAAAATCACCTTGCCCGGTGCAGGATATAATATATAGTAAAATAACTTAAAGAAAACCACCCACCCCGGATAATATATATTAAAAAGTAACTTAAAGACGCCCGGGGTTTCTCTCTTTGTTTGAATTTCCAAAAAGCAAAGAAAGGAAACAAAAGGAACCTCAGGAACAAACAATATGAATAGTTTCTTTTTCCTTTTTGGAAATCAAACAAAGAGAGAAAATATTCTGGGGTTAGCGCCCGGTCCATACTTTTACAACTGGTTTTACAACTTTTTTATTTTTTAAATTCTCTTCGTATTCTTCAAAAGAATAACCGAATCTTTGGTAGGTAAAAATATCACCAAACAAAGACTTGTAAACCTTTGTTGGCGGGCATTCAATATTAAAAATAGTACCCATTATTCTCTCTAATGAACAACGATCTTTTCTGTTTCTCACATGATGCAACATATTTGTGATTTTATATTTTGCTTCTATTTTTTCTAAAAAATGATAATTAATAAAACATTGTACACCAAAACAACCACTCCATTCCTGATCACGTTTCCATTGTATTAGAAAATTTACACTATTGTTTAAAATACTATTTAAATTATCTATTATTTGATTATTGTTAGTAAGATTACGCGCTATACGCAAATTGTTTTTTTTATTTTCTGGTTGGTCAACGTAGCGATTAAAATGCCATAAAGGGATAACAGGAAGCTTTATACTATTGAAATTTATTCTTTTATGAAAAAAAACACTGTCATGTATTATTACCGCATTTTCAAAAAAACGATGTTTCAGCAAATAGATAAAAGGTAACAACTCCCCTCTCCCTGGAAATTCCGAGTGAATAATTTCTACATTCTTGTATTCACCAAATGCTTTGACAAATTCAGTATTACTATTATCATCTATAATGACAATTTTTTTAGAAGGATAATATCTTCTTATACATTTTATACAATGATTCCAATATTTGTTTGTTTTCACTGAATTCACATGTCGCGTTAAAATAAAACCATAATTATTTGTATCTTGTTGTCTTTGTCTTTGTTGATTCATTTTTATTATTGTTAAATATATTATTTTATTTATATCAAACTCGGCATTTCATCCAAATTGATTGTTGTTTCCTTTTCAGGAATATTTGATTTGGAAATACCAAATCCACTAAATTCGGGCCTATCCAACTGATTTTGCGGTGTATGTTTATGAACACAACGTGCAATCATCTTGTATAATTTGAATTGCGGATATCTATCTTCCCCGTTTGCCTTGTAAAGCACATTGACACCCTTGTCATCTTTGCACCAATCTTCCACTATTTTTTCTACCTTTTTATAATGGAGCGGGTTCTCTTCGTCTTTTATATAATCATACATAGAACATGCGAGTCTTGTCAAATCAAAACTAAAATTCGGTTCCAAACGCGGCTTCTTTTCGTTAAAATAAGGTTCTATATTGTATTGTGTAGATGCATCGTTTCCATGTTGAAAACTATTGCTGCAAAATAAATTTCCTTCAAACTTGTAAATCGCGCGTCCAAAATCAATAATTTTATATAGTTTGCCATACGTAGGAACACGATAATACTTTTTCTTGTAACAATAATAAATGAATTTTTTATCCGTCGGTGTATACATTACATTGTTTGTATGTAAATCATTGTGCGTCAACCCAAAAACTTTTTGATATGTACATAATGTCATAATGATTTGCATAAGCGCTGATAGTATTTCCTCCTCGTTTAATTCATCGTTGATTAATAAATCATCCAATGTATTTTCACAATATTCCATGCAAATCACTTGCACTGGAAAGTGTGGAATAATAGCTTCTACCGTTTCATCATCCTCCTCTTCCTCCTCTTCGTCCTCCCATACCGTTTTCTCTGATCCATCCTGACTTTTTCTCTCTTCTTCCTGATTCTCATTCCCCAAACTAGTGTACGAGGTTCTTGAGGAACATGTTGAATTGGATTTCAAACTCGCCTTTTCTAAATGTGTTATTTCAATTTGATGGTTGGTTATGTCCTCCAAAACCTCTTTAGATTTTTCATCTTGGAGAGAAAGAATCTCTGGTTCCGTGCAAAAAACTTCCCCGTATATATTGTCATCAATGGAATAAATAGAAACACTGGACTTGCATGTCTTTGTTTTATCAATATGAATCGCAGGTAGTTTTCCTTCCTCTTCTTCCCCGCCCTGGAAACTATATTCGTCTACAAAAAACAACTTGTTCATGTTTTTCAAAAAATACTCGGATTGATTCAAATATTCCAAATCATCGTAGACGTTTATGGTAAAATTGTTTTTAATCGCTAGAAAAGAACCATAATAATCCAGTCCATGAATAAATCCATGATGATGCAGTAATTGACTTGATAAAAAACAGAAAAATCCGTCCACATACGCCGAATTGTTAACGTCGTTCAAAATCGCGTTTCCTTCTCCTGAAAAGGTAGGCAAGGTATATAACGCAGGATCATTTGTATCGTATTTGCCAATGAGAAATTTGTAGGGATCCAAGAGGGGGGCCATTTTTAAAAAAGCATTTTTGACTTTGGTTTTGTTGGTTTGGCTATTTTTCAAAGTGCACACGAACACATTGGGTATAAAAGGGTCGTATTTAGAGGATTCTTCTTCTTCTTCTTCTTCTTCCTCTTCTTCTTCTTCTTCTTCTTCTTCTTCTGCTTCGGCCTTTTCTCTTACATTGGAAAGGAACCATTTGTGATTTAGGTTAATATGATTGTAATTTGTTTCACTTAAAGAGAAAAAACGTTTGTAAATGGGAATGTAGTTTTGTGTTTGGGAGAGAAAAGTCAAATCCTCTCTCTCTAAAGTTTGAAACAATTCTAGATTTTTTCTTTTTTGATAATTCAATAATGTTGACATGAATCTGTCTTTTTAATTATGATATTTATTATATTTATTTCTAGATGTTTTAAACGGATGCGCCACCCGGTTTTCTCTCTATGCGTTTTCGTTTTTCCCCTTTTTTCTTAAGCTATGTTACAAAGAATGACTTTGGATCTTAAAAAATTTGATATGCGGAATATTACTTTCAAGTACAATGAAACCAAAGGACCCGTCGTCGTTTTGATCGGGCGTCGTGATACTGGTAAATCCTTCTTGGTTCGTGATTTGCTTTATTATCACCAAGACATTCCCATCGGTACCGTGATTTCCGGAACAGAAGAAGGCAACGGATTTTATGGGAAATTGGTGCCGAAATTGTTTATCCATAACGAATACAATACGGCGATTATAGAAAACATTCTCAAAAGGCAGAGAGGCGTTTTGAAACAAATCAAAAAAGAAATGGAAACATTCAAAAAAAGTACGATTGACCCGAGAGCATTTATTATCTTGGATGATTGTCTTCACGATTCTACGTGGGCTAGGGATAAAATGATGCGTTTACTTTTTTTCAACGGACGTCATTGGAAGCTAATGTTGATCATTACTATGCAATTTCCACTTGGTGTACCACCTTCTTTGCGAACAAATATTGATTTTGTATTCATTTTACGTGAGCCTTATATTTCCAATAGAAAAAGAATTTATGAAAATTATGCCGGTATGTTTCCCACATTTGAGAGCTTTTGTCAGGTGATGGACCAATGTACAGAAAATTTTGAATGCTTAGTAATCAATAACAATAGTAAATCCAATAAATTACAAGATCAAGTGTTTTGGTACAAAGCGGATAGTCACAACGATTTCAAGTTAGGAAGCAAAGAATTCTGGGAATTATCCAAAGATATTCAATCTGACGATGAAGAAGAACAATATGACCCAAACAATGCGAAGAAAAGAGGTGCAGGACCCAAAATTACTGTGAAAAAGAATAAATGGTGAATTAAGTATTCAAAGGGTGTAACTACTGTTTACACCCTTATTTTTAATCCTATATTTAATAAAAAGTATTTTAATAAATTACATATTTATATTGTAAAACAATTTAAATATAAGGATGTTTTAACTATTATAACACCCTAATGGAAGTAATCAAAGCCTTCAACACAAATGATTTACATACAGAAATTGTTATCAAAGGAACACCTGATGACCCGCTTTTTCGTGCTTCTGATGTAGCTACCATATTAGAAATAGGTAATATAAGACCTTCACTTCAAAATTTTGATGATTCGGAAAAGGTGATTTATACTATGCAAACACAAGGAGGAATGCAGGATATAACGTTTCTAACTGAAAAAGGTTTATATAAAGTATTATTTAAATCACGAAAAACAATTGCTGAAACTTTTCAAAATTGGGTTTGTGAAGTTATTAAAGAAATTCGTATTAAAGGTAAATATGATTTGGAAAAACAATTATCTGAAAAAGAAAAACAACTGGAAGAACAAAATAAAATTATACAAGAAAAAGAAGAAAAATTAGATCAAACACAAAAATTATTAGAAGAAACAGAAAAAATGAAAAGTTATGAAAATAACCCACACATATACATTTATAATATTGATACAACTAAAAAAGAGCCTGAATTGAAAATAGGGTATTCAATGAATGTTCATCAAAGAATCAAACCATATAAACAAGTATGTAAACATGGTAAAATTGAATTATGTATATCTCTTTTATATAAAAATGTTAAAACAATTGAAAATTATATTCATAGTGTTTTTTCTGATTACCGTATTTCCGACGAGGTTTTTAAAATAAGTGTTGAAGAAGCTAAAATTGTAGTATTAAATATCATTGATATGTTTAATATAATGAAAATATCCAATACTGCTGAAAGACAAATAAAATTAAAACAAATTGTTTCACTTGAAGAAATTGAAAATAAAACCAAAGTATTTACTTGTGAAGTATCTTGTCAAACTAATTTTGACGAATCAGAAAATGTTTTATTACCATCTATTGAAAATGATATAATAAATAAAAAAATTATAGATTTTATAAAAGAATATTGTATTATTCGTTCTGATGTAGAAATACGTACAAAAGATATTGTTGGGCAATTCCGTTTATGGTGTCGTGAAGCAAAAAAAGAATTATCAAAAGCTTTTATTAATTATTTAGACACACATTTCAAATATTCCCGTCTTTCATTACAAGATAAAAATCAAGTTGTAAATGGTTATATAGGAATAACATTAAAAGAAATTTTATATAAAAAAGATATTGTTAGTACAGATGTGGAAAACTTTATTTTTCAAATCTGTCAATTCACTCCTGGAGGAACTATTTTAAATTCTACTTTGTTTCGTGAATATGAAAATTGGAAAAAATCAATTGGTAAAACATATTCATCCATTATAGATAATGCGAGTATTCATGATTATCTTAAGAAATCCCCCCATGTTCTTTATGAAACTATTTGGGCAAAAGATGGAGGAGGTCAAGGTTATTATGGTTTATGTGTAAAAACAGAATTGAATCATCATAGAAACACATCTACTACCGGAAAAAAAGTAGAAAAAAGACAAAAAGATACAAATGCATTGTTAGGAACATGGGAAACAATTGCAAAAGCCGCTATTTATGAAAATGTTTATGGTGCAAAATTAAGTCGTTTTATAAAAAATAAAACCATTATTAATGATGATTATTATTACTGTCATTAAATACTTTAATAATGAGGCGTACGTCCAAATGATAACCTTGTAGTTACTTTTAATTCTAAGGATAAACATTTCTATTTCAACACATACGCTGTTGGTCCGTGAGTCTCCAAAAAACATGCCTCGTAATTTCGGTAACTAAATGCTACTTCTACTTCTTTCCCATCGTCATCTATGAAAAGCAATATCCCGTCCTCTTTTATTTTTAGAAAACAACCCACATATTCCAATGGTTTGGACGTGTAATAACGATGATTTCCGTAAAACCAAATTCCGTTTTCTTCCACTCTTGTAAATGTTGCGGTAGAATAATACTTTCCTTGTTGAAAGTATTCTTTCCGGTTGTATACTTCTGTTTCTTCTTCTTGATTCATCGGTATATAAAAAAGAAAAATGTATTTAATTATATTTAATTATATTATAAATGGCACTAAAGACGCGATCTAGAAATAGAACGAAAAGAGGTGGCAAACAAAGAACAAGAACGAGATCAAAATCAAGAACAAGATCAAGACGTTATCGTAAAACATCTAGACGAACAAGATCAAAATCTTACCGCGGAGGTAGTATTGAAGATTTAGAACAATATTTACTTAATGAACCTGTAAACAGAAACAATGCTATCCTTGCTGATCGTGACATTAGAGGTAGAATTATAGATGTAGCGGCTTTTGCTTATTTATTCAATGATGATCACAAGTATGATGATTTGATGCGAGAAATAAGAACATTGTTTGGAAAATATGGTATTACTCAAGGAGACGTGGATGGAATGCAAACTGCTTACGATGAATATTTATATAATTATGACGAGAGGAGGTCAATAGAACCTATTATGGAAGCTTTCAATACAAGTAACGGTTATCTGTTTAAATAAATCTATACCTGTATCTATTTCAACACATAAGAATAATTCATCGGCGGTTGTGCTTCTATAAAACAAACACTATTTGTATAACTACGTGAATCTATGACTCTTTCCATTTCATTCTCTTCAAAAACAGCTTGAAAACCATCTACCGACGAACCTTTGTACCATCCTACGTACTCTTGTGGATGATGAGAGTAATATCTTTCCGTAAGCGTATCACTAATATAGTGATAGGATATCCTTGTATTTCGCGTCATCGCATAATATTTTCCTATTTGCAAATTTTTTTTATCACAAAAGAATATGATTTCTCCGTGAAAAGATCCTGGATGATTGTTCATTTTGTTTCTTTTTACTTTTCTTTCATAAAAAAAGTAAAAAACAAATTCAATTTTATTATTTTAAAACATATTCAAAAGATGGGGTCGTTTCACGAAAACTAGTAGTCCCTTCATAATTGTATTCTACTTGTACGCGTTTCCCGTTGTCGTCAAAAATGCTCCATACGCGGAAGCTGTCACCGTAACCCATGCGTTCTGTTTTCAAATACAACCCTACATATCTCGGCGTATTTGTCGTATAGTATCTTTCATTTCCTTCGCCCCATGTACCAGTTTTTCTCGTGTATTCGGCGGTTTCGTAATACTTGCCTACTATTGGAGTCAAACGATAAACTTCCACTTCTTCCTTTATTTCCTTTTTAATACTCATTGTTATTTTTTGATGATACTTATTTATTATTAAAAAATAATTCAATTTTTTTTCCACCTTTCAAAAAGGTGGATCCAAAGTTTCTACCACCTTTCAAAAAGGTGGATCCAAAGTTTCTACCACCTTTCAAAAAGGTGGATCCAAAGATAACCATTCATATGTTTTGCAAATTCCTTCTTTTATACTAATCCTAGGAGAATACCCCAATTCACGTCGTGCTTTGTTTATATTTGCAAAAGTAACCAACACATCACATTCAGGTTTCACCTTTTTTTCTATGATGGCACGTTTCCCGCATACTTCTTCGCATATTCGTATCAAATCAGGAAGAGGTATACAATGGTCTCCGCCTAAATTAAAAATCTCATGTCTACCTTTTTCCATTCCAAGAAACAAACACGCATAAATACCCTCTACGATATCACTTATATACGTAAAATCACGCATAGAAATACGCCCCTCTGGATCTTCATATACAGTTATCGGTTTTTCATCACGAATGTTTTTCAAAAATTTCATAATGGCCATATCAGGACGTCCTCGCGGTCCGTATACCGTAAAAAAACGCAAACCAATGGCAGTGATCCCATTTGTTCGGCAATATAAATCCACCATATCCTCACACATTTTTTTTGTCAAAGCATATTTACTTACAATGTTATTACGTATGTTACCATCTTCCTCTTTATAAGGAACAATTGAATTATTCCCATAAACACTGCTACTAGATGCATAGATAAAAAGCGGTTTTTTATCTACAAGCTTAGCAATACCATTCAACAAAAGAGTCGTCACTTCTACATTGTTGACAACAAAATCATGAGGTATTTCTTCTGATTTTCTCACATTGGCATACCCTGCTAAATGAATAATGATATCCGGAAGAAAACGATGAATATAATTTTTTTCTAATAAATCATCTGTTTTGTGAATATAATTTTTGTATTGTAACAAACGATGTTTGTTTTCTAATTTATAGGAAGAAGGATAAATAGCATCATTCATATTATCTATTCCTAATACGGTATCCCCTATTTTTAATAATTTTTCACAAACATGACTACCAATAAAACCACATGAACCTGTGACAATTATCTTCATTGATTATTATTATATAATATAATACATTGTTTTTATATCATATAATGTAATCATAGAATCAATTTTTCATTTTTCTCATCACTAATTACGAATTTTTGACCATGGCCAGAAAGAGCATCCACATGTGACTGTTTCTATATTTTGATTTAATTGAATACTAGATTCCAACAAAGCTACTGATGATTTCAGCATATTTTCATACAATGCCCTATCGTTTGTTTTAATGATTTCTGATTCCAACAATATAATCAATATATTTTCAATAAAATCAATCAAATCTTCTATCGTTATATTCAAATTACTTAAATGAATACTTTTTAAATTCATTATATCTTTCATTAACAAAACCAATTGGGGGATATCACTCAGGTCAATATTTCCATCGCTCACAATAGCAGATATTTGTTTTCCAATGTCTCCAAAAATATGCGGTTGTTGTTTCATTAAAAGTTGAATGACATAAACATCATTGGAAGTCAAACCCAAGTCAAAAACAAATCCTGTATCCTTTATTTTTGTCTCTATCATTTGAAACAAATCTCTCTCCAAATTCAAGGAAGAATCAGTAATCGCATTTACATCCAAAATAGAATCATGTGAATACAAATTATTAGAAGAATCCACACTAGATAACCCAAAATTATGTGATGAATATTGACGCGTTACTTGTATCATCTTTCTCTACATTATGTTTTTATTATTTTTTTTACCAAAAATTTACCTCTCTATTCGTCATCACTTTGCCAGTACTGGAAAAATTCATCCTTACAAGGCATACTTGAATTTTCTAATATTTCATTGTATTTCAACTTGAAATTACGTTGAATCAAGATGTCTTCTACAAATTTTTTATGACTTACATCTTGATAATCATTTTCAACAAGAATTTTTTTTATGTTATTCAATATTTCTGGCATATCTTTCAAAATATTGTAAAAGGCTCCCTCACAATCCAAAACCAAAGTATCAAAATCTATATTGTATTTTGCTTGTAATTCTTCCCATGTAATTGTATTGACATGAATAAATCCATCCAATACTTCATCACTTTCAAAAGTAAGCCATGTTCGTAGACCCTGTATCAATTTTCTTTTTGACAAAGCACTAGCCTCCACAAAAAATGAAAAACCATTCAAATTTCTGTTTTCTTTCAATTGTTCTGCTATATATTGATGTGATTCCAGTGTCACCATTTGTTGGTTGTTTTTCTGTTTTAAAATATAAGCCATTAGTAAACTATTTCTTCCAATATTCCCACCAATTTCCAAAATTTTTTCATCACCCGTCAAAAAACGCATAGCCATCATCTGTTCAGGTATTTCAACCGTAAAATCACCGTGTTTTATAACTAACTTATTTTGGATTTCTTTTAATTTTTCTCTTATATACGGTTCCTGTACAATATCTTTCAAATATTCGGGAGTTTTATTTTCATAAATCGTATTGTTTTTTGTATCTATAATCAAATATGTTTTTGAATCACATACTACCACTGGTTTTGTTGTATCATATTCCAAATCATATACATATATATTTTTAACTACACCAAAAAATGGATCTGTAAACATAGCTCCACGAAGATTATCATTTTCAGGTATGTAAATGATACCTTCGTTGGAATATTTGGAAAAACATATATCTGTTATATCTATTGTTCTATCATCTTTACCATACTTTATTTGATACTTCATAACTTTTAAATATATAAAATATTTGTTTTTATATATTTATTTTATATATTTATTTTATATATTTATATTTATTATCTAATAATCATTACTATAATTAATCATTACTATAATTAATCATTACTATAATTAATCATTACTATAATTATTTTTTATCCTTGTGATATTCATACAAATCAACACAATCCTTACCATCCACATATTTATAATTATTATTAAATATATCTTTTATCCACACGAGCGGTTCTTCATCTTGAAATACATGATCAAATACTACCGCCTTTTTCAATTGATTTTCTTGGTACTGATGAATCAATTGAATGAAATCTTGTGATAAAATAGAACAAGCATACGCCTTCATCAATTCTTTTTGTAAAGGGCTCTTGTTATAATCGTGACAAATAGTGACAAACCATTTGGTTTTACTTTCTCCCAATGCCAACATATGTAGCCCTATATACAGATTCTTATTTTGGTTCTTGTCCATAAAAGTAACTCTGGACCATGTAAACGACGGATAGAAAAACATATGAAAATTATTCGTCAACTTTTTACCGTTTGTCACAATACTCTCCGAGTTATATTCAAACGACAAACCAACGGCATTTTTATTTGTTTTGTATTCATAATGTTTTATGTTGGACGCAGGAATATTACTACCAAATCCAAAAAGATTGTTATGAACATATTCCGGATGGCGTATATCCATTGCATTCATCGCACTGTCTTTCAGAGAACAATACATGTCTATTTCAATAATAGAAGACACATAGTTTTTATTGTAATAAAAGGGGGTAGAAGGCAAAGGTCTTTTATTCGGTTCATATGCCCAAAATAATTTTCCCTCATGTAAAACCGTTTTTCCCAACGAATCTCCGTTTCCATATTCTAATCCATGATAATTACATTTTAAACAACCATTTTCAGCAATTTTTGCATTATGTAATTTTGACCCCATATGTTTACATACATTCAATGTAGTTGAAAAACCACCTTCGCCATTTTTCCACAAAACCAACGGCAATTCACCTATATTGAAAACATGCGGTTTTGTAAAGTCAATTTTATCATGTACACCAACACAATGCCAATTGTTTAAAACAGGGTTGATTATTTGTTTATTTAAAATATTATTTTTAGGAATAATAAGCCCGACCACATTGTGTGTTTGTGAAATGAAATTCCACAACAAAAAATATAAAAATAGCATCTTTTTTATATTATTATAATAGTTTTTTTTAAGTTGTTTCAATCTATTTTATCATTCTATTATGGTTTATGATTATGGTTTATGATCATCGTTTGTTTTTGTTGCAAAAGGTCCACTTATCAATTCACTCTGTCCATTGTCCGTCTTACCTGTAACAATATTATCTCCCTCAAACAACTCATTGCGAATATCAGCCACTGAAATAGACTCGTTGTTTCCAGAAGTCAAAAAGTTTTCTTGGGTATTGACAGAATTGATTCCAATCAAATTACCATCCTCATCAATCGTCTGGGTTAACACATTACCAGACTTTTCCGCATTCTTTATATTTTCCTCAATCGCCTTCTTCTTCGCCTCCTTGACACGATTATCAAAAGAAGCCTTTGCATTTTCCTCATTCTTCTTCTTCTCATTCATCAATTGATTTAACTCGTCCTCCATGTACTCCACACGTCCGGTTTTATATGCCTCTGGATCCCACGGCATCCATAAACCAACCGGACCGACAAATACATCATGATGTGGATCCAATTCACGCAACATTTTACATCGCAACTCGGCCTCTTCCACAGATGGATACACACCACGAATTTTAACACCACGTGTAGATGTTTGAAAATTATTACGAATGGCAAACGCCTTTTCCAATTCCTCCTCATTGTTATCCAAAAATGTCTTGTAATCATCCTCCAAGGAACCTTTAGCAAGATTTTCCTTCTCTTCTTTCACAAACTCCTCAAAATCCTTCATGATATCATTAAATGTCAACTTGTATTTATAAGAAAGAAAATTCAAAAATTGCGCAAATTTTTCCATGGATTTGTTCAATTCCCACTTCTTTAGGAATTCTTCAAAAAAATAAATCTCTTTTTGCTTCAATATTTTTTCTGGAGAAACAAAAGACATGCAAACAAATTTTTGACCAGCGATAGGTTTATCCTCCTCTAACAAGTCTACATATTTAGAATTTACTTTTCCGTTTTTATCCAACTTTCTTTCAAAACCTCCTTTAGAAGAATCCTTTTCTTTAGAATGGCTCATTTTATAAATATTAACCCAATTGTTTTAAGTTTTTTATTTATTAATATATATTTTTTTCTTAATTATATTTATAATGTCAGATATTGGTTTTGATATCAGCGAGTTGGTTAAGAGAATTATTAAGTACCTTGTCGAAGGTTTGATGGTCGCTATTGCCGCTTATGCCATCCCCAAGCGTTCTTTGAACATTGAGGAGATTGCCCTTATTGCATTGACTGCTGCTGCCACATTTAGTATCTTGGATACTTATGTGCCAAGTATGGGATCCAGTGCTCGTACTGGTGCCGGTTTCGGTATCGGTGCCAACCTTGTCAAGTTCCCTGGTGGTTTTTAAATAATAAATAAATCCTTGTAAAAAAGAACAACGCTACTTTTTTGATTTTATAGAATTTCTTTTTAGAAATCATATAAAATATCACTTTTGAAATCTTTACAAAGAGAGAAACTCACACTATTATATATACCAGAACCATGACTAAGAAAACATACAAATACAAGAAAAGAAAGAGAACCTATAAGCGAAAAAGAGTGAACAGAGCGAAACAAACAAGAGGTGGATCACGCAAAGATATTGCCGACCGCGTTCAAATCAACAAAGAATTTGTCTCTCTTGATAACAATTACGGTTTAACAAATCCATATCCTGTAAAAAATCCTCATGATGATTGATTTATTTTAACTTGTAAAATACAATAAAATAATAAAAAACAAGAAAACATGGGAAACATTAAGATGCTACTTCACTGGGTTTATTTATAAAAATACTATGAAATCCCAACACTATCTTTTCTGGGATGTCAATATCAATGATCTCTTTTGGGTTTTCAATATTCATCAAAGAGAGAAAATAGCCGTTGCGATACGTATTAAAAAAAAAGAGAAACGGTTTTTGTTTTACATAAACAACCTGGTGTTCCCCTAGGATTTCTCTCTCTTCAAAAAAAATCTTGGCAACAATACATAAATTTTTACAAATAACGAAACCATTTGCTTTTTTGTTTTCCAAATCAACATTTCGCAAAATTACCTTGTTCTCGTAATTCACAGGAAAATCCAAATTGTATTTTTCCAATGCTTTGTTTTTCTCTATCGTCACTTTCTTTGTCTTTTTATTCATTTGAATACAACGATATTTCCCATGCAATTCCAAATTGGAAAAATCCAATGATTCGTAAAGGGCAGCATATATACAAATGCTATCCTCGTTTTCACTCACTTTCGCATAATGAAACAAATTGATACCTTTTTCCTTCAATATATATGTATTTCTCTCCTTTCTCTCTTTATCATAAACATAAATATAAGAATCCTTGTATTCATTCATTTTCACAGGCATTTTTTTATTGAAAAAACCACCGTAATCTATTTCAAACGGACTATCTATCATAACCACTTTTTTTCCATCCGCGAAAAAATCATGTACCAAAGGCATATAAACAAACGGAAATTCAATTTTGTTTAGCAATGAAAAATCTTCAGCCAATTGATAATAACTGACTGTTTGTTTCATCATACTGTATTCTATCGTATCCACTATTTGTGTTTCATTGTCATATTTGGAATGCGCTGAAAAATAATTCATCGCAGGAATATCTTGTCTCTTTTTTGTAATAATACCTTTTTTATCAAAATCAATATCTAATAAATAAGGGGTGTCTCGCTCATAACAAGCAAATATTTTTTTGTCTATACAGATCATGGCAGTATTTGCCGTACCCATCATATTGGGTACTTTTACGATTTTACGTAATAAAGTAAAAAAAAACATGACAAATGGATTCTCCAATGTTTTACCGAAATTTTTTTGGTATTTTATCTTTTCAGTCTCTACTAAATGTTTTACAAAAGTGAGATTTCCTTTGTCAAAAAAGACTCCTTGTATGATACCATCACCTCTAAATAAATCATACAATGTCGTTTGTTTTTTACTATCTATGTTGGGTCCTATCAATCCATAAAAACCGTTTACCTCTTTTACTATATTTTTCTCTCTTTGTGTCATTCTTGAAATCCAAAGAGGAATATTTCTATTGAAACCACAAACGGAATAACCAAAAGTAGATAGTATAAAAAATAATATCGTGTTCATTCTATTTTTAATGTTATTTTTTTAATATTTTTTTTTAGATTCATTAGATTCGTTAGATTCATTAGATTCGTTAGATTCATTAGATTCGTTAGATTCATTAGATTCATTTTTTTCCATTTCTAAACCGTAGGAATAAATTCCCAATTCAATTCCTCGCATATTTTTTTCCAAATGGCATCCTGGTCTATCCTCTTTTCAGGATCCTTCAACATCGGGTAATGTTCTAAATACTGTGTTTCTCCCAAAAGTTCACAAAGCTTGTATGCTGTATAATAATAGTTCAAAAAATTAACACGGTCATTTGGACAAAATTTGGAATAAGGTGCTTGTAATTCAATAAAGAGATTGAATAACGTTTCTTCCAGTTCCTGTGACATGATTGGCGGCTTGATACCGAGTTTGTCCTTGATAAAGGGAATATGTTCATAATACTTGTTGTAGCCAAGTTTCTTCAAAATTTCCTTGGTTTTTTGGTTGTTGATTTGTGATACATCTATTCTCTCCTTTTTGATTTGTTGTTTGATGTTTTCAATCACTTCCGCAGGTATTTGCGTCGTTTCTTTCCCCTGAAACTGAGCAATGATTTCCTTGAAATGATTGATGCGTTTGTAAGCATAAAAGCATACTTCTTTGGGAGGTTCTTTGTAAGAAGGTTTCTCATTTTCAATCAAATAAGGAATATTACGAGAACAGGTATTACAAATAAGAACGCCTTCGTCTTCCAGCGGAATCATTTCTCCCTTGTAACAATATTCACAAATATCAGTTGATTTCACAAAAGAGTTGATATCCATAAAAGAATCGTCAATATTGCTCAGGTATTTTTGAACAATGTTATTATTTTTGTTGTCTATTTGTTCACTGTTTTCGTTTTTGATTTTGAAAAATGAGTGAATTAAGTTGTTTTTGCTATGGGGGTTTGCCGATGTGTAATGAGAGAGAGAACTGGAAGAACCGGAATTTGTCAAATCATTATTGGAAATATTTTTCTTATTTTCAAAATAATCAAAAATAAATTTGGAATTGTCCAAGAAATAATCCTTTTTTTTAAGCCTGAGATTATTTATATTTTTGGTTATATCCGTTATCCTATCCTCTGTATCTAGACGCTGTTCTATCGTTAACGTGGCTTTTTCTCTTTCTAACTTTGTTTTCAACCCTTCTCTCTCTTGCTTCAAAGCGGGGATCGTATTCAATTCGTCTTGGTTAAACTCGCTAATAAATTCTTTGTGTTTCCCGTCAAGAGTGGTAGCAGTTTTTTTATTGATTTTAATCTTTTTATTTGCTTTCGGTTTAAAAGAAGGCATAATTATGATGGCAATAAATAGTTATAAGAGTTTTTTTTTAATTACTAATTTAGTAAAATTACTTATTCTAGTGAGTTGCGTTCAAAACACGAATTTATTTAAGGAAAGGAGATAATAATGGAAGTCGTATCCTTTGCAATCGGCTTTTTTTCTTTTCAAATAGGATGGATCATAGGAGAATACATTACAAACAAAATATTATCAAACAACAAAACAAATATAGTGGAAAAGCTAAGTAATATTGAAACAAAATTGGGAGAAATAGAAATGAAATTAGA
>Ga0114962_10002200_pt1 | contig 16443 bp, 16 predicted proteins | sample C_130820_MF_Meta_FD_87017 | JGI IMG/M metagenome (GOLD analysis project Ga0114962, IMG submission 87017) | Freshwater microbial communities from Lake Croche, Canada to study carbon cycling - C_130820_MF_MetaG | ecosystem: Environmental > Aquatic > Freshwater > Lake | place: Lake Croche, Canada...
ATCGGAATGGTGCCGAGGTAGGCTAAATCCATGAAGCCCGACTTCAGCAGTTTGAAGCCATCGATGGTTTGTGGGTCGCCCATCATCCAAGGCCAAATCTGAACTGGAATCAAAAGTAGATGGTAAAATATTTGGGATGGTCCGTCGGGATAGCCAACACCACCACGAATTTGGCCTGTCGCGAGGTTGGCTAAATAGGCAGAAATTTGAGGTGCCAAAGTGAATGCTGCCATCGCGCAGGCGAGTCCAAAGGCCACCGCCCAAGTCGCAGCAGTGCGCCATTCCTTGTGAACAAACTTCAGACGCTGAATTCCTCCGACGAAGATACAGCCGCATGCAAGGGCAACAAACGCCATGTGCTGGAGGGAGCCGCCGAGAAGGGCGAGTGCCAAGAAACCTGGCAGCAAAAGTTGGCGGGTACTGGGAGTTCGCCATTGGAAGCCTCCAGCGACTGACCAAAGAACCCAAGGCATCCAACAAAAGGAGCCTAGTGCCCAGCGGTGGTAGATCCAGATGATGAATTGGCTGTTGGCCATGTATGCCACGGCACCGATCAGGCATGGGAAAACTGGAAGGTTACGGCTGCGTAGAAAGAACCACATGCCGAAGCCAGCGATGAGAAATTCCGCGAAAATCCCGAGATTCCATGCATCCTTGAACGGCAGGAAACGATGCAGTTGGGTGGTCCATGAGCCAGGCAAGGCCATGGTGTTGCCTGCTAGGCTATAACCGCCCATCTCATAAGGGTTCCAACCGATATAACCATCTTCCGTGAAGGATTTTTCTGCAAAGAGGTGGTAGGGAAGGTATTGGCTAACCGCGTCTGAGGGATTGTGGTTATGGGGTTTGGCTCCGTTGGCGTTTTCGCTCCATGGTGCGAGCAAGGTTTTGGTGATGTCCAGTGGCGCAAGAATTTTGCCTCCGATCAAAGCGGGGGAAAATGCGACGGTTGCCATGGCGACCATTGCCAGAATGGCCGCTATCGCTGGAAGTTTAGGGTAAGGTGACATTGAACTAAACTTTTTGGATTGGACGCATTCGCGACGGGAAAGTCCCAGTTCCTTATTGAAAACGGTATTTCAGGATGCAGTAAACAGCTCTTACTCCATCTCTCCAGCCGATCTTTTTTCCTTCTTCATAAGTGCGGCCGTAGTAAGAGATGGAGACTTCGTAAATCGGGACACGGAGCTTAGCAACTTTCGCTGTGATTTCTGGCTCGAAGCCGAAGCGGTTCTCCTGAATGATAATTTGCTGAAGCACCTCGCGCCGGAAAACTTTGTAGCAGGTCTCCATGTCGGTTAGATTCAAATTAGTGAACATGTTCGACATCAGGGTGAGGAACTGGTTGCCGACGGAGTGCCAGAAGTAGAGCACTCTATGCATCCCAGCTCCCAAGAAGCGTGAACCGAATACAACATCCGCGCGACCCGTGAGGATTGGCATGAGAAGTTTTGGGTATTCATCGGGGTCGTACTCGAGGTCGGCGTCTTGGATGATGACGATCTCTGAGTTGACGTGTTGGAATCCGGTGCGGAGGGCGGCCCCTTTGCCTTGGTTCACCTCGTGGGTGAAGATGCGGATTCGGAGGTCGGTCTTGGCGAGTTCTTGCATCGTCTGCCAGGTGCCGTCCTTCGAGCAGTCGTTGACCATCACGAGTTCTGCGACCTCGGGGCGGGCGAGGACTTTTTCTACGATGATGTGGAGCGTCTTTTCCTCGTTGTAAACGGGGATCACGACACCGAGGCAGCGATCTGGGATTTCGACAGGTTTCATAGTTTTGTGTGTAGAGAGAGGAGGTGAGAGGTTAGGGGTAAAGCTGAAAGTTTAGAGGTAGAAGCTGAAATGCTGAAAAACTGAGAAGCTGAAAGGTTAGAGGTAGAAGCTGAAATTCTAAGAAGCTGAGAAGCTGAGAAGCTGAGAAGCTGAGAAGCTGAAATGAAGATGGAGGTCGGAGGTCGGCTATGGCGAAGCTGTCAATGTTTTAGCAAACTTGATGCCGGAGCCATGTGGAGTTTTGTTGAAATGCGTCGCGGATTTCGGGAATTTCGGGGATGTGGGCGCTGGTCAAAAGCTGTTCTAGCTTTTCCGGTTCAAGGCTTGCGTGTTGCAGGAGAAATTGGATGTCGCTTCGGTCTTGAGGATCGATGCGCATCATTTTGGTAAGAATCAAATCCTCAGTGGATGGACGAAATAGGTTGAGAAAGCGGAGTTGCTGCAGACGAATGGGAACCAAGTGCTCTAGCCAATTTGGGCGGATGATGATTTGGGAATCTGTGAACAGATGGGTCATGTAAAGCCCAGAGGATTGGAGCTGGTCGTTGGTTTTCTCGATGGCATCCCAGAACGCGTCATCGGCCTCAATTGAGGCCATTTCCACCTCGGGTAGAATGGCATCCACATCGAGGGTGGTGTGGAAGGTTGACAGCGGAGAAGCGTAACCTAGAGCGAGGGCTGCGCGGCCATAAAGAATGAGTCGAGTGGGTTTTACCAAATGGCTGTCGAGAACTCTCGCGATGTGCTCAGGGTGATTCATGCATGGGGACGAGCCAACGGGTTGGGGCAATTCCGGAACGTTGCTTGCCAGGCATGGAGACAAATCGAGACCAGTGCGGCAGATCGGGTTCGGTGCGGAGCGGGGTGGTGGGTAGTTCGCTCATCACGGCTTGCCAGAAGGTCTGGCCTTCGGGGTCGTGGTCAATGCCGGCGCGGGCAATGTGGGCCAACACTCGTTCACATTTTTCCATCACTGCGAGCCGAACAAGTTTGGCGGGGGTGATGAGGGGCGAGCGGGCCAGTTGAGCCGCACAACGAATGGAGGTGGGTTCATAGGCATTTTCGCCAATGAGCAGGAGAATGGTGAGTTCGTCGTCGCCAAGTGCTTGCGTGGATGGCTGATCCAACAAGGGAGGACGGTTGGAAGCATAGTGGTGGCAGCCTCGGGCGACGGCGAGGGTGATGAGTGCGTCAACATCATGCAGCCCCAGGCGCCGGGCCTTGCGGAGCAAGGTGGAAACCGGAGTGGTCATGGCCAAGGTTTGGGCGAGGGTGGGCACGGAGGTGGAACTGAAAGTTTAGAGGTAGAAGCTGAAATGAAGATGGAGTTTCGGAGGTCGGAGGTCGGAGGTCGGAGGTCGGAGGTCGGAGGTCGGAGGGCGGAGTACTTTCCTCACAGCTTCCAATGTGATCCGGTGAAGCGGACGGGCTTGGGGGGGTGGGGTAATTGACTTAGGTTTGGCAAGGAGCCGGAGATAGTCCGCCATGGGCAGGATGGGGGGTGCCTGAGCGGGCAGCCTGGGCCCGCGGGCGAACTGCAGGAACGCCGCCTTTTCTTCTTCAGAGAGTTTGGCCATGGAAAGCAGTGAGTTCCGTTAGTTTGTCACCGAGGTCGAAGATGCCAAAGTAGTCTTCCAAGAGTTCCCAATCGACCGAAACCGATTGATCTCGCGCATGGCCATGGCCATGCCGCCGATGAGGGCGTAGCGCACCCCGTTTTTGTCGAGATCGCTTACGACTCGCGATAGCACTCGGGTGAAGTCCATAGGGGAGCGGATGAGTAAAGCTGAAATTGGGAGAGCGGAAAGCTGAAATGGAGAGAGTTTCGGAGGTCGGAGGAGCGGATTTTGGCGATGCGGGTGGTTTTGGGAAACCCCTTGGGGTATCAAGAATGGGGACGCTGTGAGAGAATTGCACGCTGCCGCCCTTGGTTGCGACGCCTCGGGGGCGGTGCGGGTTCTGGGACTGGTGACTCGAAATCTTGGATTTCCCAAGGCTTCTGTCGAGAAGGGTGGCTTGCTCGGATGTAAGTTCAAGAAAAAATGAACAAATCGGGATGCGAATGGACTGGGGTTTTAAGTGGTAAGAATTTGTTGAATGTTGCGCTCTGGGACTTGCTAAACTTACCGAGGGTGCTGAAATAGCAAAGTGATCAATGTCATTTCTAAAGTTGCGGGAGATCGGAGGATGAAAATGGGTCTCGCGGGATTCGTGGGCGGCGTTGCCATCCTTGGCCTGCTGGGATGGAGGTTGGGGTTGGATTTGACCGTTCTTAAAGGCTGCTGGGCCGAGTTGAACGCCTATTTAGTCAAGAATCCGGTGGCGCTTTTTGTCGCTTTGGTCATTTTGCCGGGCTTGCCGATTCCCGCAAGTGCCTTGCTGGTGACGGCAGGGGTGGTTTGGCGAGCGCAACCCGTGATGGCTTGCGGCTTGGCCTTTTTCGCGATTTCACTCAATGTGACATGGACATATTGGCTGGCGGCGGGTCCAGCCAGAAATCTGGTTGAGAAGATGCTTTCGAGAACCAAGATCGCTGTTCCAGAGCTCCCCAAGGGAAATCATCTCAAATTGATTTTGATCATGAAGCTGACACCTGGAATGCCGTTTTTTTTCCAGAATTACCTTCTAGGATTTTTGCGTGCGCCGTTTGCGCTATTTTTGCCGATTTCACTTCTGTGCAACGGCATCATCGGCAGCGGGATTGTGCTGGGGGGCGCCGGATTGGCCGATGGGAATCTGAAGTTGGCCAAGTGGGCGATTCTGCTGGTTGGCGTGGGAGTGGTGCTGATTCAACTCGTGCGGAGGTGGCTGAGCCGAACGAAGGCCAACGGGGCTGAGTCGTAGGCGATGCCTCGCATGAACGCAGGTTTTCAGCCAGACGTGGCCTTCTTGCTTCGCAGCGAGTGTGGATCAGATGATCATTCCGGCGGCTACCGTTTCGTTGGTGCCTGGGTCGATGAGGATGAACGAACCCGTGGTCCGATTGCGCCGATAGGAGTCGTGAATCAGAGGGGCGGCGGTGCGCAGCGAGATGCGGCCGATGTCATTCATCGAGAAACTGTCGACCCCTTCAATCTTGTGGAGCGTGTTGATATCCACGTGGTACTTGACGTCTTGGATGATCGCTTTGGTTTCTTGGGTCGTGTGGCGGAGTATTAACTTGGCGTGCGGAGGCATCGGTTTGTTTGAAAACCAGCAAATCATCGCTTCGATGTCTTGGGAGACTTGGGGTGGGTTGTTGGTTTTCACCAACGTGTCACCGCGTGAGATGTCGATTTCCTCGGTGAGCGTGATGCATACCGACTGCGGTGCAAAGGCCTCCGCTTTTTCACCGTCTGGGCTGTGGATGGCTTTCACGCGGGTTTTGAATCCTGAGGGCAAGACGGTGACTTCATCGCCCGGCTTGAAGACTCCGCCGGCGACGCGACCTGCGTATCCACGGAAGTCGTGCCATTCATCGCTCATCGGGCGGATCACCCACTGGACGGGGAAGCGGGCATCGACATGGTTTTCCTCGCCTCCGACGTAGACGTGTTCGAGGTGATAGAGAAAAGTTGGGCCTTGGTACCATGGCATGTTTTCCGACTTGTCCACGACGTTGTCGCCGTTGAGTGCGGAGATCGGGATGTCGGTGATTTCAACGATGTTATCGAGCCTTGAGGCAAAATTGCGGAAGTCTTGGACGATGTTCTGATAGACTTCTTCCGAGTAGTCGACGAGGTCCATTTTATTGACAGCCACGACGAGGTGTTGGATGCGCAGGAGGTTCGCGATGAAGCTGTGGCGTTTGGTTTGCTCGATGACACCTTTGCGCGCGTCGATGAGAATGATCGCGAGGTTTGCGGTCGAGGCACCGGTCACCATGTTGCGGGTGTACTGCGTGTGGCCCGGGGTGTCGGCGATGATGAACTTGCGCTTGGGGGTTGCGAAATAGCGGTAGGCGACATCGATGGTGATGCCTTGCTCGCGCTCTGCCTTGAGGCCGTCTGTCAGGAGGGCGAGGTTTACGTTCTCATCGCCTCTGCGGCGCGAGGACTCCTCCATGGCTTCGAGTTGGTCTTCGAAGATCGATTTTGAATCGTAAAGAAGGCGGCCGATGAGGGTGGATTTGCCGTCATCGACGGAGCCGGCTGTAGTGAATCGAAGGAGGTCCATGGGATTAGAGGTAAATGCGAAGAGGTAAATGTTGAAAAGCTGAGAAGCTGAGAAGCTGAAATGAAGAGGTAAATGGTGAGAAGCTGAGAAACTGAAATGAAGAGGTGTATGCGAAGGGCGGATTCTTCGTTAAGATTTTCTAATTTCAGATTTTCAGCGTTTACCCTCAAAAATAGCCCTCCTTTTTCCGGTCTTCCATGGCCGTTTCTGAGCGTTTGTCATCGGAGCGTGTGCCACGTTCGGTTTGGCGGGCGGCGGCGACTTCGGCGATCACTTCATCGAGGTTTGAGGCGGTCGATTCTACGGCGCCGGTGCAGGTTGCGTCGCCAATGGTGCGGAAGCGGACGATTTTTTGGGTGACCGTTTCGTGGTCTTGGGGCTTGAGGAATTCGGTGACTGCGAGCAGCGAGCCATTGCGTTCGAAGACGTCGCGGGAGTGGGAGAAGTAAATCGAGGGTAAAGGGATATTTTCGCGTTGGATGTACATCCAGATGTCCATTTCGGTGAAATTGGACAGCGGGAAAACGCGGAAGTGCTCGCCGGGGTTTTTGCGGCCGTTGAAGAGGTTCCAAAGTTCGGGGCGTTGGTTTTTTGGGTCCCACTGGCCGAAGTCATCGCGGTGCGAGAAGAATCGTTCTTTGGCACGGGCTTTTTCCTCGTCGCGGCGACCGCCACCGAGGCAGGCGTCGTATTGGTTCTTCTCGATGGTGTCGAGCAGGGTGACCGTTTGGAGTTTGTTGCGTGAGGCGTTCGGGCCTTTTTCTTCGACCACGCGGCCTTGGTCGATCGATTCTTGAACCGAGCCAACGACGAGTGAGGCGCGGATGAGCTCCACGAATTCATCGCGGTAGGTCATGGTTTCCTCAAAATTGTGGCCGGTGTCGATGTGGACCAGTGGGAAGGGCATGCGTGCGGGCCAAAATGCCTTACGGGCAAGCCATGCCATGACGATCGAATCCTTACCGCCGGAGAAGAGCAGGGCGGGGTTTTCAAATTGGGCGGCGGTTTCCCGGAGTATAAAGATCGCTTCCGCTTCGAGCTGGTCGAGATTGCTCAGGTGGTAGTTGGGCATGGTGATTGAATTACTGAAAAAGATTGCCGGTGCGGCTTGCGGAGGAAATACGGGGCCAAGCACGTCGCGTCAAGAATTAATTACTATCTTGGGCTTGTTACTAATGATTTGGATTCCGCGAGTTCCTTGGTTTGGGAACGGGGTCTCGTTTTACCCAGTGGGCGGGTATTAAAGTGCCTGAGGGCTCACTGCGGGGTTCGCGGGCGCGATCCGGTGTTGGATGGCGGCGATCAGACTGAGCGCGCACTCTTCGACGGAATGGGTTTCGGTATCGAGGACGAGGTCCGAGTGGGTGGGAGGCTCGAAGGAATGGTCTTTGCCGGTGAAATTTGGGACTTCGCCGCGGGCGGCTTTCGCGTAGAGGCCTTTCACATCGCGTTGTTCGCAGGCCTCGAAGCTTGCCTTGATGTAGACCTCGAAAAGGTCGTTGCCGAGTCGTTCGCGAGCGAGGGCGCGGAGTTCCCCGCGTGGGGTGATGGCAGAAACGAACGTGATGATTCCTTGAGAGACGAAGATTTTGGAGATTTCCGAAATGCGGCGAATGTTTTCCAGTCGATCTTCTTCCGTGAAGCTGAGGTTTGCATTCAGGCCGGATCGGAGGTTGTCACCGTCGAGGATGGTGGTGAAGCGTCCTTGCTGGTGAAGGATGCGTTCGGCTGCGTTGGCGATGGTGGATTTACCCGAGCCCGACAACCCGCAGAGCCAGACCACGATGCCGCGCTGGCCCAGAAGGGATTCCTTGTCCTTGCGCTGTAGGAATCGGTGAAACTCGGGGTAGATGTTCATACGACTGATGAAAAACAGAACGCGAAGTGCGGAAAATGGAATTCCTTTCAATCCGCGATGATGGATCAGAAGCCCTTACCGATGGCAAATGCATCGAAGCCGTGGGCCTTCAGGGAATCGAGCGAGAGGATGCCGCGTCCATCAAACACGAATGCAGGCTTGAGCATGAGTTCGAAGATGCGGGCAAGGTCGAGGTCGCGGAATTCATCCCACTCGGTGAGAGTTGCGATCGCGTGGGCGTTCTCGGTGGCGGCGTAGGCATCCGAGCAAATTTCAACATTCGAATCAATGAGTTCAGGTGGTACTCCCGCGCTCATGAGGTCTTCGCGGATATTTTCTGCACTCACGCGAGGGTCGTAAATCGCGAGGTGGGCGCGCTCGTGGAGAAGGTCGCGGCAGACTTGAATTGCAGGAGATTCGCGGGTGTCGTTGGTGTCCTTTTTGAAGGCAAATCCAAGGATGGCGATGCGTTTGCCATTGACCGTATTGTAGAGCGTTCGGACGATTTTCTCCACGAAGCGGGACTTTTGCCAATCGTTGAGGTGCACCACTTGGCGCCAGTATTCCGAGACGTGGGGAAGGTTAAAGGATTCGCAGAGGTAAACGAGGTTCAAGATGTCCTTTTGGAAGCAGGAGCCGCCGAAGCCGACGGAGGCTTTGAGGAATTTTGGGCCGATTCGCGAGTCCATGCCAATGGCGCGGGCGACTTCGTCCACATCTGCGCCGGTGGCCTCGCAGAGTGCGGAAATCGAGTTGATCGATGAAATCCGTTGGGCGAGGAAGGCATTGGCCACGAGTTTCGAGAGCTCAGACGACCAGAGGTTCGTGGTGAGGATGCGGTCGCGGGGGATCCATTTGGCGTAAACTGAGGCGAGCGCTTCCACGGCTGCGTGGCCTTCAGGCGTGGTTTCACCGCCGATGAGGATGCGGTCTGGGCATTCGAGGTCTTCGACTGCGGTGCCCTCCGCGAGGAACTCGGGGTTCGAGAGGACCTGGAAGGTGGCTCCATGCGGCGAGTTCGCTGCCAGGATCGACTTGATGGCGGTGGCCGTTTTCACCGGGATGGTGCTTTTTTCAACGATGATTTTATGGCCTTCCGACACTTCAGCAATCAGGCGGGCAGCCGATTCGATGTAGCGAAGGTCCGCGGCCCGGCCGGCCCCGATGCCGTAGGACTTGGTCGGCGTCCCTACGGAAACAAAGATCAGGTCTGCCGCAGCGATTGCGGAGCGGATGTCGGTGGTGAAGTGGAGGTTTTTTCCGACCGCCGAGGCGACGATCACGTCAAGACCGGGTTCATACACCGGCAGCGTGTCAGAGTTCCAGGCTGCGATCCGCGCCTCGTTCAGGTCGGCTACGGTGACTTGGATGTCAGGGCATTTTGCGGCGATCATGGCCATCGTGGGCCCTCCGACATAGCCTGCACCGAGGCAGCAGATCGATTGAATTTTCATGGTGAGTGATTTAGAGATATTGGATGAACGTGAGATCGCAGACTGGCGAGGCGGAGTAAAGCTTGAGAATGCTGCAAAGGTTGAAATTCTTCGATCAAAATGGGCTGGAAGGTTAAAATAGGGCTCTGGAAGTCCATTTACATCATTTTTACGCCAGTCATGCGATCCCTCAGCAGATGGTAAACAAAAAGTGAATTGTAGGTGAAATAGCGTTTGAAGAGTCGGCGTGGTTCCATCGCGAGGCGGTAAGCCCATTCTAAGCCAAACCGCTGAAAAATCGGGGGGGACTGCCTTACCTCCCCCGCGTGGAAGGCGAAGGCGGCCCCGATCCCGAAATAGACGCCTGGCGGCAGGCGATCTTTGTTTTGGGCGATCCAGAGCTCCTGTTTTGGGCATCCGAGACCCACCCAGATGAGATTGGCTCCTGATGATTTGATCTTTTCCGTGATCAAATCCAGTTCATGTGCGGGCCACGTGCCGAATGGAGGCGAGTGGCACCCCGCAAGATGAACTGCGGGAAAATCTTGCGCAAATTTTTCGGTGAGGCGGTCGAGGGTGCTTTGTTTTCCCCCCAAAAGAAAGTGACGGAATTCTGTTTGTCGGCCATCCGTTGCCTTGAGAGTTTCTAGCATCAAGGTCGGACCATAGACGCGGTCGGTGAGTTTTTCCTGAGGCGAAAGCTGGGAGTTGACTGCCCAGACAAGAGGCATGCCATCGGGGCAGATCAGATCGAACCGCTGCATGGCATTTCCGAAATCTTCGTCGACCCTTGCAAGTGCTGCAACGTGGGTGTTGGCCGCCTCGACCGCGTAGGCTCGATCCCATTTTGCGGCCTGAGCGAGAATCCAGTCCACGGCTTGCGCATAGGTGGTCGCGGCAACGGGGAGGCCAATGATCGGGATGATTTTCAAAACGAATGAAATGAAGGCTGACGTTAGACGCGGCAGAATGGCTCGACCGAGCGCAGTGGTTCAATGGATGAAACCGCGGCGTCGCGCAGCGCGGCGTCCTCGAACAGGTACAGGCCGTAGCCACCATATCCGCCGCCACAGTATTTGTGGGCGATGGAGCCCGCGATTTCTGGGAGTTTTTGCATTCCCTCGTCCAGCTGGGTTTGATGATAAAGGTTCACGCCCGCTGCGATTTGGTGGATGTCCTTGGTGAGCACGCCTTCCCTCGCAATCCGCCCGCTTTGGGCGATCCGTTCGTAGTCGCGGGGGAGGTCTGCGAAGCTTGGGGTGTCGTGCTGCGAGCCCGTCCAAAGAATCGCCATGCGGCCGGCGAGGAAATCGCCGTTTTGTTTGAAATCCAGTTCGGGCTTGGGCCCCGATCGCCACACGCAGAGGCCGGTTTCTCCGATCACTGCTGGATCTTGCCAGCCGACGCCGAGTTCGATTTCTGAGTCAAATCCGTTTTTGCCATTGATGAGTGCCCACGCGCCGCTGCCTCCGAGGCCCGCGCGTTGCTCGTACGGCCACTCCCGCAAGGAAACCAGCGGGGATATGGCGCAATTGACGATGAACTCGCCGGGGCGGGAAAAGCGCGGGACATCCAGCCAGCCGCCCGCGAAATCGACGCGCAAGGGAGCTTCGGTCGGTGCTTGGACCCAGCGGACAATGGAGCTGGTGGAGACCGCTTGGAAGCGCGGTGGAGTCTTGGGAAGAATGGTGTACTCCGCCCCGACTTGCTCACACAGCGCGCGTTTGACTGGGCCATATTTATCATCCTCGGTCACAATCAGGAAATCGGGTCGGATGCGGAGGAAATCCTCCTCGAAGTCCAATCCCTCCTTGTGCCCTTGGGTGACGATCACCTCATCGATCATTCGCAAGCCTTGGAGGAGAACCTTCTTGTGGTCGTCTGGGATGGAAGGTTTCCGGCGCTTGTGGTGCCAGAGCACATCTGCCGACGCGAACGAGACAATGAGATAATCTCCCACCGCACGAGCTTCCTCGAAGAATTGAAGATGGCCGGCATGAAGGATATCATAGCAACCGGAAACGAAGACTTTTTTCATGAGTTTGGGTTTTCCCTTTGGATGAGGTGTTGTGATGCGAACGAATCGCGGCGAGTCAATCGGGCTAAAATTTGCAGATTTGAGTCTAACGCGATATTCTAAAAGGATAAATTTTAGTTCCATCAAACCTTCGCAGGTTTGCTTGGGCTACGACCGTGATTCGCCAGAGTCACATCACTCGCGCGAGACCGAGACGTGGTGTCCGTGAGATTTGAGTAGTGCGTGTTGGCGTGCGGTATCGAGGTCAGATGCGACCATTTCAGCACACATTTCTTCGACGGTGATTTCCGGCACCCAGCCGAGTAGGGCCTTGGCCTTGGATGGGTCACCGAGTAGCGTTTCAACTTCTGCGGGTCGGAAGTAGCGGGGGTCGATGCGGACCATGACATCGCCGACCTTCGCTGCGGGAGCTTTGACGTCATCGAGCACGCGGCGAACTGTTCCAACTTCGTGCAAGCCGCTACCAGTGAATTCGAGCTCGAGTCCCGCTTCGTGAGCGGACATGCGCACGAATTCACGAACGGAGATTTGTTTGCCGGTCGCGATGACAAAATCGTCAGCGGTTTCCTGCTGAAGCATCATCCATTGCATGCGGACATAGTCTTTGGCATGACCCCAGTCGCGGAGTGCGTCCATGTTGCCGAGGTAGAGGCAAGACTCGAGGCCTTGAGCGATGTTTGCGATGGCGCGTGTGATCTTGCGGGTGACAAACGTCTCGCCGCGACGGGGTGACTCGTGGTTGAAGAGGATGCCGTTGCAGGCATACATCCCGTAGGCTTCGCGGTAATTTACCGTGATCCAGTAAGCGTACATCTTCGCCACGGCATAGGGTGAGCGCGGATGAAAAGGAGTAGTTTCTTTCTGCGGGATTTCCTGTACGAGACCGTAGAGTTCCGACGTCGATGCCTGATAGAAACGGGTTGTTTTTTCGAGGCCGAGGAAGCGGATGGCTTCTAACAAGCGTAGAGTGCCGATGGCATCGACATCCGCCGTGTACTCTGGTGCCTCGAAGGAGACTGCGACATGAGACTGCGCACCGAGGTTGTAAACTTCATCCGGCCGTACCTCGCTGATGATGCGGGTGAGGTTCGAGCTGTCGGTGAGGTCGCCGTAGTGTAGGCGGAAGCGTGAGTTTTCAACTTGGGGGTCTTCGTAGATGTGGTCGACCCGTTGGGTGTTGAAGAGGGAGGCACGGCGCTTGATTCCGTGGACTTCGTAGCCTTTTTCGAGTAAGAATTCCGCGAGATACGATCCGTCTTGTCCGGTGATGCCAGTGATGAGTGCGCGTTTCATGTAGTGATGTGAGGTGGTTGAGGTTTGGGTGTTGGGGGTCAGTGTGATGCAGATCAAAGGCGAGCTTCCCCGCTGGTTAGGCTGGATTTGAAATCTTGATAGGCGGCGGCAAGTCCTGCCTCGAACGTGACTTGGGGTGACCAGCCGGTGGCTTGGATTTTTGAAATATCCAGCAGCTTGCGCGGGGTTCCATCGGGCTTGCTGGGATCTGTTAGAATCTCACCCTTGAAGCCGGTGGTCTTTGCCACCTGTTGTGCCAATTCCATGATGGTGACATCGTCACCAACTCCGACGTTGACCCAATCGGGTGGGGTGCTCAAGGCGAGCAGGTGGAAGCAGGCGGCAGCAAGGTCGTCCACGTGAAGGAATTCGCGGCGTGGGGTTCCCGTGCCCCAGATGGTGACCGATGCATCGCCGCGTTCGGCCGCCTCATGGAAGCGACGGATCATCGCGGGGATGACATGGGAGTTTTCAGCGTGATAGTTGTCGCCAGGGCCGTAAAGGTTGGTGGGCATGGCGCTGTGGTACATGAGACCGTGCTGGGCGCGGTAGTACTGGCAGAGCTTTAGTCCAGCAATTTTGGCGATGGCGTACGCTTCGTTGGTGACTTCCAGTTGGCTCGTGAGCAGGCAGTCTTCGGTCATCGGTTGGGGAGCCATTTTCGGATAGATGCAGGATGATCCGAGGAAAAGCGCGCGACTGACCCCGGCCTTGCGGCTTCCCTCGATAAGATTCGACGCGATCGCGAGGTTTTCGTAGATGAAGTCTGCGGGATAGGTCGAATTTGCGTGGATTCCACCCACCTTGGCGGCGGCGATGATCACGATGTCTGGTTTTTCGGCTGCAAGGAAATCGAATACCGCGCGTTGGCTGCAGAGATCCAACTCGTCACGAGTGGCGGTGATTTGCTCAAAGCCGCCAAGCTTTTCCGCCTTGCGCATGAGAGCGGCTCCGACCATGCCGCGATGCCCGGCGATGAATAGTTTTTTCATAAATTTGTCCCGTATCGGTTGATTAGTTTTTCGGCTTGAGCGATGGCCATGCCAGTCACTTGATCCATGTTGTAGTAGCGGTATGCTGCGAGCCGCCCGACGAAACTAGTGGATCGCTCGGCAGCGGCAAGTGCAGAGTATTGGTGAAAAACGGCGTGGGATTCGGGGGCGGGGATGGGGTAAAATGGCTCGTCGCCAAGTGACCAGTCTTTCGGGAATTCTCGGACAATCGTGGTGGAATCGATCTGCTGGCCGGTCGCATGTTTGATCTCAACGATCCGCGTGAAGGGGATTTCGCGATCGGGGTAGTTCACCTGCATCGCAGCTTGCCAGAAGCCGGGTTTTCCCGATATTGGCTCGCGGGAGTGTAGGTCTTCGGCGGAAAAAGATTCGGATTCAAAACGCAGCGATCGGTATGGTAGAGCACCGAAGCGGCGGTCGTAAAATTCATCGATCGCACCGGTGAAAACCAAGTGCTTGTGCTGCCAGCGGGCGCGTGCTTCCGCGAAGTCGATGCCGAGGTGCAGTTCAACATGGGGCGATGCATTGAGCATGCGTTCAAAGAGAGCGGTGTAGCCGGCTTTGGGCAGCGCTTGAAAGGACTCGGACAGGTAGCGATCGTCGCGGTTTGTGCGGACGGGGATGCGGCCGCAAACCGAGGCGTCGAGCTCCCGCGGGTGGCGCTTCCATTGCTTCAGCGTGTATCCCTCGAAGAATAGCTGATAAAATTCCTGGCCCACTTGGGATAGAATCACTTCTTCGGAGTTTTTGGGTTCTGCGATGCGGCTACGTTTTTCCTCTAGCCACGCCGCGAACTCCTCGGTGGTCGATGGTTTGCCTTGAAGCTCCTCGAACGTGTTCAGGTTGATCGGGAAACTCCATAGACGGTCTTGCGTGTGGCTCTTGATGGTGTAGTCCACCGCGTGCCACTCGGTGAATTGTGAAAGGTAATCGACAATGCGCGGCGAGTTGGTCCGGAAATAATGTGGGCCGTAGTGGTGAACGAGTACACCCGCTTGGTTGATGCCGTCGTGAGCGTTTCCGCCGAGGTGGTTCCGGCGGTCCACGACCACGCATTTCCAGCCTGCGGATGAGAGGCGCTCCGCCATGACGAGGCCTGAGAAGCCCGCGCCGATGATGAGAAAGTCGGTGGAGGCGTCCGGACTCAAGGGATGGGGCGGCGAGGGAGGAGGATTGAAAAAAGATCCACGTCGAGTGCTTGTGGATTGCCGAGGAATTCGATGAGAATTTTGACGCGTTCGGTGGCAGATGGGACGCTGATCACGGTGCCCTTGGTTCCTTGAAGCGGGCCATGAGCGATCTCGACTTCATCGCCGATTTCGATGACTGGGCTGAGGGTTAGGAGTTCATCTTCTGCGCTGCCTTTTCGTTTGCGGACCTCATCTTTAATGGCTTCCACAAACGAGTCAGGCACTGCGGGAATCTCCGAACCGAAGCGGACCAGACCACGAACCCCGTGGCAGAAGGTGACGGCACGTTCCATTTCTGCGATGTCAAATTTTGCGAGGACGTAGCCGGGGAACATCGACTCGACCCACCAGACTTTTCCGCGGCGTGTGGCCTTACGGTACCGCAGGCGGGGGCAAAAAACCTCGACGCCTTCAAACTCGCGCAGGCGGTCTGCGGCAATATGTTCACGCTTGGCGTGGCAGCGAACGCAGCACCATTTGGCTGTTGTTGTGGTGGTGGGGGGGAGGGTGATCATTGGCCAAGAATTTTTTGGAGAATCGGAAGAACCCGGGTGCCACTCCGCATCCATGCGTCGAGTCGATCCAAGCGATCATCGATGAATTGGCGTTTTGCGGGATTCTCGACATCGTTTGCCGTCGCGTTAAGCTGCGCGATTTTCGATTTCCCGCTTTCGAGGTGCGGGCGGATTTGTTCGCGGATGAAGCCGCCGGCCAATCGTTTGAGTTCGACGGCTGGCTGATAATAGGTGCGCCGGTCTGCGCTATTTTCGACTTCGCGGACTGCTCCGAGATTTTTGAGCATTCGCAGCCCTTGGCTTGCAGACCCCTTGCTAATCTGCAGCCGCTCGACGAGGTCGTCGAGCGAAAGCGATTCTTGGGAAATGAAAAGTAGCCCGTAGATTTCTCCAATCGACCGCGGAAGCCCCAGCACCCGTACGCCGTCTACAAAGAACGACACCACTTGGCGCTCAATGGGGGTCAGTGCAGAATGAACTGCGGCTGATTGATTTTCCATAGACGGCATGATAGGCAAAACCACTGGGTTTGTTCAAACAAAAATGAACAAAGTCTTTTGATTTGAGTTTCCGCATTGGAGCGGGAGCCCCACAAAGCTCCTAGTCCACTGTCGACCTTCTCGATAGAGATGGCCGCTTGGCAGATCGGATGAGGTGTCACTGTCCGCGGGCGCGCCATAATTCGCAGGCGTGGGCGGCGAAGCCGGCACCGAATGCGGTGAGCCAGAGGCGCTGGTCGTCGTGACGATTTTCGGCGAGGCGTCGTTCCAAGGCAAAGAGCAGCGAGGGGCTGCTCATGTTGCCGTGGTCGCGCAGAACGCTGCGTGTTTCGGCGAGGCTAAATGGCAGCACGCCTTCCAAGGCATCGATCACGTCGCGGCCGCCGCAGTGGGCGAGCACTTGGTCGGGCTTGCCTTGGCGCAGGGAGTAGAGCTCCGCCACGGCTTCGGCGGCGATGGCGGGCACGGCGCGGTGGAGTTGGTTTTTGAGCCTTCCCGCGTCGTTGACGAAGCGAACTTTTTCCCGTTCCGCCGGGCGATGGGTAGTTGTAAAGTGCCCCGCCTGCCAGTCGTTGCCGGTGTTTTCACCCGTCCAGATCGCGGCGGCGGCACCGTCTCCGAACAGGCAGAGGCTGATCAACACGCCGGGGTCGTTGTTGGCAAAAAAAGCGGCTG
>Ga0114962_10002203_pt1 | contig 16433 bp, 14 predicted proteins | sample C_130820_MF_Meta_FD_87017 | JGI IMG/M metagenome (GOLD analysis project Ga0114962, IMG submission 87017) | Freshwater microbial communities from Lake Croche, Canada to study carbon cycling - C_130820_MF_MetaG | ecosystem: Environmental > Aquatic > Freshwater > Lake | place: Lake Croche, Canada...
ACGCGAAAGGCTTTGGAAAGCTTTGCCAAAAGCTCGAATCTTTTAGGTGTCATCCTCGGGGTTATCGGGGTCGGGTTGGTTTGCTCGGCTCTCGACCTGTGGGCAGCCCTTCCATGGCCTTGGCTTCTCCTTGCCAAAATTGGCAGCTCTGGGCTAGTGTTCCTGCTCAGCCTTGCCCTTGGCAAAGACGCCTTGTTGCATCAAGTGGGGGGAAAGAAAAAGACAATGCATGCCTGAAAGTTACCAAACCAGCTCCGCAGTTTTGTTTCTCATCTTCAACCGCCCTGACACCACAAAACAGGTGTTTGAAGCCATTCGAGGGGCACGCCCTCGACGCTTGTACGTCGCCGCCGATGGCCCGAGGCCAAACCGGCCTGGTGAACCTGAAAAATGCGAAGCTACCCGCAGTATTGCTACGGCCATCGACTGGCCCTGCGAGCTGATCACGCTGTTTCGGGCCGAAAACCTAGGCTGTGGACGCGCGGTATCGGGTGCTGTGAGTTGGTTCTTCGAACACGAAGAAGAGGGAATCGTTCTTGAAGACGATTGCCTTCCTGAACCAACCTTCTTTCCCTATGTGGACGAACTGCTCGAGCGTTACAGGAACGATTCGCGGGTGGCCCTCGTGTCGGGAAACAACCATCAGAGGCAACCTCGACGCAACGATACCAGCTACTATTTTTCGCAGATTCCGCATATTTGGGGTTGGGCAACGTGGAGGCGGGCGTGGGAGCGCTACGACTTTGCCATGGCCCGGTGGCCCGAGGTTCGGTCGAATAACTGGCTGCTCGATGTGCTTGGGAGCAAGAAAGCCGTGGAAGCTTGGGTCAAAAACTTCGACCATGTGCACACCATAGACCCTGATACCTGGGACTTCCAGTGGGTGTTCAACATTTGGTGTGAACGCATGGCGGTGATTTTGCCCGGGGTCAACCTGGTTCGTAATTTGGGGTTTGGTAGCGACGCAACCCACACGACTGGTGGTGAGGAACACAATTTGTCGAGCCGCTCGTTCCCCATGGCGTTTCCTCTCAGGCACCCGAATCATTTCATCGTTGACTCCGTGGCCGACCAACGGACGTTTGCAGCGGAGTTCATTCCCCTGAGCTTTCACAGAAAGGTTGTGCGCAAACTCAAGAAGTGGGCCGGGCTCACGTAGTGCGAATCGCGTTTGTTGATCACAGCTTTCACCAAAAGACCCGCAGCAGTGTCTTTTTGCGCGACTTGCTCGTTGCCTCCTCAGGTGCCGAAATTGATAACTACTGGTGGGACGGTTGGAAGGGGCGCGAGGCCACCGGGATGGAACCCATCGACCCGAACCGTTACGACTACCTGCTGTTCTTCCAAGAGTTCTTTGACGCCGCGTATCTGAGGCAGTTCCCTGCCGAAAAAGTGATTCTGGTGCCCATGTACGACAGCAGCAAAGACTGGCTCTCGGGCCGATGGCGTTCGTTTGCGAGCTACAAGTTCCTGTCGTTTTCGCGGAGTCTGGACGCCCTACTTTCCCATTTTGGGTTGAGTTTTGTTCCGGTGACCTATTGGCCCGAGCCCCAAGCCCAGCCTATGGCCAAAGACGGCCCCTTAACGGCCTTCTGGTGGCGTCGCAACACCCGCTACGAGCCAAAACGGCTTTTCGAAATGCTGGCGAGGTTGGGTGTAACAAAGTTACACCTGCACGACGCCCCCGACCCCGGCCAGCCGCCCTTGAAATCGGTTTCGTATGCCGGCATGGAGATTCAAACTACCACCTGGTTTGAACAAAAACGCCAAGCCACCGAAGCCGTCGCGCGCCACGACATCTACGTGGCGCCTCGAACGTATGAAGGAATCGGGATGAGCTTTCTGGAAGCTATGGCCTTGGGCCGGTGCGTTATCGCAACCCCAACGGGAACCATGAATCAATATGTTGAGCACCAAAGCAACGGTCTGTTTTTTTCTCTTCACAACTACCGGCTACCCTCGCTTTCGCCTGATGCGGTACGCAGCCTGGGCAAGAAAGCCGCCCAAGGGGTAGCAACCGGGCATTTGAGCTGGTTACAGGAAGGTCGCGAGCTTGCGGGCCAGTTATCGGCGCTCGCACCAACTCCACGCGGCAAGGGCTTCGATTGGGGGTTCGACCTCAATAAGCTCCTTTTCGACAGGTTTCTCGATTCGCGAGCGCCGAGAATTTATTCGTTTTGGAAGGGTCTATGAGAACGCTCCCCTCGTACCCCATGGCCCGCTGGGGCGGCCGACAGCTGCGAGAAACTGCCAAGCTTCCTGACCCGTCGGTAAGTAAGGTGTCGGTGATTACGGTGGCTTACCAAGCCAAAGCTTCTTTAAAGGCCACCATGGCTAGCGTGCGGCAGCAGAACTATCCATCAATTGAGTATATCGTGGTCGACGGAGGGTCCACCGATGGCACTGTCGAACTTCTGGAGTCAAGCGATAACCTCGACTTATGGGTTAGTGGCGCCGACGGTGGAATCTATGAAGGGATGAACCGAGGCCTCGAGTTGGCCACCGGCGAGTGGGTGGTATTCATGAACGCGGGAGACACCTTTCATGAGCCGGCTACCCTAACCCTCGTGATGGCGGAATGCCAGCGGGTGAGCCCCGATATTTGGTACGGAAACTGGCATGTGCGAGGGTCCGAGTCTTCCGATGGTGTCGCTTTCGATGATTCGCCGCACAATTACGGCAAAAACGTTTGGAAAGGCGACTGTTTTTCGCATCAGGCCATGGTTTCTCGCCTCGCCTACCATCGTCGGCACCCCTTCGACACCACCATACGTATCAACGCCGACCTCAAGTACTTTTGGGAAGCCGTAACCTCGGGTGCAAAAGTCCACTACCAGCCTCTGGTGGCAGCCGACATTCAGCCCGATGGCTTTTCTGCGCGGCAAACGGTATCTTGCCGGGAACGTGCAGAGCTCTTTAGCCAAGACCCCAACCTTGATCCTCACGAAGTGCACCAGTATTTTCGTCGCTACCTCCGCAAGGTGCGCTGGAAAGCCTTCTTGAAAGCGCTTTTGCCGCGAAGTTTCCGACGTGCCGTACGCGAATGGAGGCACCCTTGACCCTTCCTGGAGTTTCCGTGCTCATCAACACCTTCAACGAAGAGCGGAATATTGGGAATTGCTTGCGGTCGGTGGCTTGGTCAACTGACATCGTGGTTGTCGATATGCATAGCACCGACAAAACCGTTAGTTTGGCCGAGGCGCGAGGCGCACGCGTGTTTCTGCACGAAAACTTGGGCTACGCAGATCCCGCCCGCCAGTTTGGTCTGGAACAGACCCTTGGCCCTTGGGTGTTCATGATAGATGCCGATGAGGTGGCCTCCGCGGAACTGGCCCACGTCATTGGTAACTTCATCCAACAGAAAGGCGCCCGAGCAGCCAGAGTGCCCCGCAGGAACTTCTGGTTTGGTGAAGAGTTGCGCCACGGCAACAATTCGTGGAAACACGACCGTGTCTTGCGCCTTTTCCGGAAGGACAGCCTGGCGTATAACGGCCGCATTCACGATTTTGAAGCCTTGCTGGATGGAGCCCAGGCTGAGTTCATTGGCGACGCCCAGGCAAGCCTGATGCACTTTGCCTTCGCGACTCCTGGCCAGTTGCTGGCAAAAACCGACCGCTACACGTCGATTGAAGCCAAGTTTGTGGCCTCGGAAACGGGGAAAGCTAACTCAATGCGCTACTGGTTGGCCAAACAACTGCTCAAAGAGACCCTTTTTTTTGTGTTCCGGGGGGAATGGAGGTCGGGTGGAATCGGGTTTGCCAGTTATTGGTGCCGCATGAACTACGCTGTGTACACGTGGATGAAGCTTCGGCACCTGGCAAAGTGGGGTGATGTAGAGGCCCGCGAACCCGTCATGGCCCATTATCAGAGCCTGGCGGATGATTGAAACGGCCTTCGACGGGTCGCTGATTGGCCTCGGGCGCATGGACGGAATCAACCGCTACTCCTTGGCCCTGCTCAAGCGCTTCGACCCGGCGACCACGGTGTTCATCGCCAACCGCCAAGTGGCCAACGCCTACACCCTGCCAAACACCATAGAGTGCCCCCAAGCCCTTTCGGTGCCCGGCACCTTGGGCAACCTCCTGAGGCTGTTCTGGAAGTTAGTCATCTTGCCTTGGCATCTCTTAACGTGGGGCCCCAGGGTGTACTTTTCGCCCACCCCCGAAGGGCAAGCACTGCCTGTGGTGAAACAAATGCTGGTTGTGCACGACCTGTTGCCGTTCCGTTACCCCGCCACCTACCCGCGCTTGCGGCTGTACGTTCAGTTGCTGATGCCGTGGTGGTTGGGCTGGTCGCGGCACGTCGTGGTGGTTTCGCGGGCCACACAACGCGACCTGCAGCGGTGGTACCCGTGGTGCGGGCCGTCTACCGTGGTCTACGAGGGGAGCGACGTCGAGCCCAAAACTTCCGGCCTGGTGCATTATAGGTTTCCGTTTGTGTTGCTGGTGGGCGAGCAGCGGCCCTACAAAAACCTAAGCCGAGCCATCCAAGCGTTTGCTTTGATGGCTGATGACACCGACCTCAAACTGCTCATCGTGGGCAAAGCCAGCCGGCTCAACGCCGAGCTTTTCGGGCTACCCGGAAAGCTCGGCATCGAGTCCCGCGTGGTGTTTACGGGCTTTGTTGAGGAACAGAAACTGGCCGATCTGTACCACCAAGCTAGGTTCTTTGTGTTCCCGAGCCTCTACGAAGGCTTCGGCCTTCCCCTGCTCGAAGCCATGGCGGCTGGTTGCTTGGTGGCAGCCTCGCGCAGTTCGAGCATCCCCGAAGTGTGCGCAGAGGCCGCGCTGTACTTTAATCCGATAGACACCGCCGACATGGCCCGGGCGATGCGGGAGCTGAACGCGCTGGCCCTGGGGCCTGGGCGGGTAGAGTGCCAAGAGGCCGCCCGAACCCAAGCCCAAAAGTTCAGCTTCGACCTCGCCTACGCACAAATCTCCCAACTCTTGAAGGCCCTATGAAGACCCTTTGCATCGACGCGCGCATGCTCACATTTTCGGGGATTGGGCGGCACCTGCGCACCGTGTTGGCGGAGGCTTTGATCCCCCTACCTCTTGGGCTCACCCTCATTGGAAAAAAAACAGAACTGCAGACTTTCGTTTCAAAAGGCGCTCCGCCTAAGGCCGAAATAACTCTGGTGGACGACAACAGCCACCCCTACAGTCCGCTGGCTTGGTGCAGCCTGGCCCGCAAGATTCCGCGTCAAGCCGACGTGTTTTGGTCTCCGCACTTCACGGTGCCCTTAGGGGCCCAAAAACGAGCTCAGTTGGTGGTGGCTACGTTTCACGACCTCTATCCGGTGTGGGAACATTCGGTGTTGCCGCCTTGGCAAAAGGCCTGGGCCCGGCTTCTGATGGGTAGCGCATTGCGCACCGCCCATACCGTTGTCTGCATCTCGGAGTTTACCGCCGCGGAACTCCGTAGGCTGTTTTTAGAAACCCGCGAGCTCACGGTGATTCCCCAATCTTTGGACCCGTTTATGCGGCAGAAAATCAAGGTGGCCGCTTCCGGTACCGACGAGCTCACGGTGCTGTACGTAGGGAACGTGAAACCCCACAAGAACTTGTCGGTGGTATTGCGCGCCATGGAATTGGTAACCCATCCCAAACTCAGGCTGAGCATCGTCGGCGAAAGGGGGGCCTTTTTGAACAAAGACAACGCCCTTGACGCGTTGTTGGCCAAGCCCGAAGTAGCGGCCCGCACCAGTTTTGCCGGTGCGGTGGACGACCAAGAATTGCGCCAGCTCTTTTCCTCGGCTGCCGTGCTGATCCAGCCGAGCCTCTATGAAGGCTTTGGGCTAACGCCGCTGGAAGCCATGGTGCAGGGTACCCCGGCGCTGGTGTCGGACATTCCGGTATTTCACGAAGTTTATGGGGCCGCGGTGGCCTATTTTGACCCCAGCGACGCTGGCCAACTGGCCCAAAAACTCGACAGCCTCGCCAACAACCCCAAGGCCATACCCGAGCCCGGGGAACTTTTGGAGAAGTTCTCTCTGGCCAACAAGGTGGCGAGGTATCGGGCTCTCTTGGTGAATGGCGGCAACCTATGACCCTCGTTTTCCTTGTTTTGACCCTGATTCTGCTGATGACCACCTACTTCCCCGCCATGCGGTGGGGGGTGCTGGCCTCGGAGGTGATTCCGGTAGCCGGGGCAGCCCTTTTTGGGCTGTTCGCGTTGGTGCGTGGAAGAACCGAGCTGGTTGGTCACATAAAGCAGAACTCCCCGTTGCTAAGCTCACTGGCTGTTCTCTTGGTGTACGCGCTGTTTTTAACCACGCTTTCGGTGATGGGCGGAGCCGGCACTTGGGGGCGGTTGCTATCGGCGGTATTCATCGGTATTCCTTTGGGCCTCTTTTTGCTCCCCGACGCAACCTTGGGCCGCTTCCGAGAGGTTCTGCTGGTCAGTTTGCATGTGCTGATGGCCCTTACCGGAATTGTTGCGGTTCTGCAGGTGCTCACACCTCTCTCAGTTCCGTGGTTTCCCGTCGACGGCTGGCGAGCTCGTGGGATGCTCCGCGGCACTTTAGGCTTATCGGGAATGCTGGGTGTTCTGCTGGCCTTTTTGTTGCTCAACCCCCGGTACTGGCTTCTCAACCTCGTCAGTTTTCCACTGGGCTTAGCCGCCCTCGTGCTCACCCAAAGCCGCGGTTCTTGGATGGCGCTCGCTATAGGCTGTTTGTTGAGCTTGGCTGTTCACCCGAAATTGCTCTGGAATTCGCTAAAAAAGCGGCTCCCCCTGGCCTTGATCGTGGGAGGAAGCTTAGTCGTTGTGCTGGTGGCGGCAGTCTGCTTGGCCCCCGAGGCACTCAAGAGTTCTCTCCTCGACCGCCTGGCCAGTGTGCTCAATTGGAAGACCGACGGCGGAAACACCGAGCGCCTCGGTGCTTGGGGCGGGGGCTGGGAAGGTCTATTGACGGCCCCTTGGGGAAATGGCCTGGGCCTTACCGGTTTCGGGAGCAGCTATGTTCAACCGACTGGCCCACACTTCAACTTCGAAAGCTTCTGGCTGGAACTCGCCTACGGCGTCGGTTTAGCGTCGCTGCTCTTCTTCGTACCCCTGGTCACCACGTGGTACCAAAACTACCACCGCAAGGATGCCCTCTCGCTGGCGACGACCGCCGTGATGGTGGTGATTCTGGTGCAAAACTCCGTGCAGCCCTCGCTGGAAACGCCAGTCACCATGACCATGGTGTTTTTGGTGGTTCGGTTTCTGGCCCTCGGTTCACCTGCCAAGCCGGAAAAGGGTAGGGAAACACCTTGAAGGTGGCTTTGGTCCATTACTGGCTGGTGGGAATGCGGGGTGGTGAAAAGGTGCTTGAAGCCCTGTGCGAGCTGTTCCCCGAGGCCGACCTTTTTACCCATGTGGTAGACCGTGCTTCCCTGAGCCCCACCTTGGCCAGGCACCGCATTTTTGAAACTTCGATTGCCCGCCTGCCTTTTGCCAAACGCTGGTACCAAAAGTATTTGGCCTTGATGCCTCGGGCTCTGGAAGAAATTGATTTGAGGGGTTACGACTTAGTCATCTCGAGCGAATCGGGGCCGGCTAAAGGAATCATCCCCCAGCCAGGAGCCCTTCACGTCTGCTACTGCCATTCACCCATGCGCTACGCCTGGGACATGTACCACGACTACCAAGAGCGCTCCGGCTGGCTGACGCGCCTCCTCTCGGGCCCGCTACTCCACAAACTTCGCCTTTGGGATGTATTGAGCGCGGCCAGGGTAGATCAGTTTGTGGCCAACTCGGCCTTTGTCGCCTCGCGCATCCGCAAATACTACCGTCGCGAGGCCATCGTCATCCACCCTCCTGTCGACGTCGATCGTTTTGCCCTATCTTTCGTCGACGAGGGCTATTACCTCTGGCTTGGCCAGTTGGTTCCCTACAAACGCCTCGACCTCGCCATCGAAACGTTTCGTAAAAGCGGCCGAGTTTTGCGAGTGATTGGCAATGGTTCCGAGGCCAAAACGCATTGTAGCCACCTGCCCGCCAACATCACCTGGCTGGGTAAGGTGGACAACTCAGAAATTGAGCGGCAACTAGCCGGTTGCCGGGCTCTGGTTTTTCCGGGGGTGGAAGATTTTGGCATCGTGCCCCTCGAGGCCATGGCTTGCGGCAAGCCTGTGGTTGCCTTTGCCGGCGGAGGCGCCCTCGAAACCGTGGTAGACGGCCAAACCGGCGTTCTGTTCGAGGCGCAATCGGTGGAAAGTTTTGACAAAGCACTCACCAAACTGGAGGCCCTTCTGCCTAGCCTCGACCGCCAATCTATACGTAACCATGCCCTCAAGTTCAGCAAAGAGCGCTTCAAGCAGGAGTTTCTGCACCTTCTTTCCAAGGGGTAGTCAGTGCGCTATACTGTTGTTCGGCGCCATGGACAAACCCCTCCGCATTCTCCCCTACAAAAAAACTCTGGTCGTGTTGTCGTACGCTGCGCTCGATTTCCTGGGAGCGTGGGCCAGCGTGTGGGTTGTCGATACTTGGCTGGGCCTGCCCATCACGGTGAACTTCTACGCCCCCGGCTTGGCCCTCCTGCTGTTGCCCGTTTTGTTCATTTTGGGCCTATACCCGGGCATAGGCCTCGCCCCCGACGAAGTGATCCGCCGCCTTTTCCAAGGTGTAGCCTCCTGGGCGGCCTTGAACTTCCTGGTGGCCTTCCTTAAAGACCGGGACTCGATTGTTTTGCTTTTTGTCAGCTACTTGGTGATGGCCGGATGGGTGTTCCTATTTCTGTATGTGGGGAGGGCCCTTCTTCGCCACCAATACCAAAATCAGCCCTGGTGGGGAATCCCCGTGGTCGTCGTGGGTGCCGGAAACAGCGGTAAGGCTCTCATCCGTTCGCTGAAAACGAACCGCGGCTTGGGTTTTCGCCCGGTAGCGGCGTTTGACGACGACCCCACCATCTGCCCGGAAGGAAATTTTGAAGGCATACCGGTGTTTCACGGGGTGGGCCAAGTGGGGAAGTTCGTCGGCGAACACCCCGTGCAAACGGCCATGGTGGCTATGCCCCGGGTGGAACGCGCGCTGGTGAGTACCTTGGTCGATACCCACTTGGTGAGCGTTCCCCGGGTAATTTTGATTCTCGATACCCCCGGTTTGATGAGTTTTGGCATGCGTCCCCGCGACTTAGGGGGGATTTTTGTGTACGAGGCGGAGCAGCGTTTGATGCTTCCCCTTTCGAAGTTTGCCAAACGCTCCATTGAGTGGTTGCTCACCTTCAGCGGTCTGTTGGTGACTTCTTGGTTGCTCTTGCTGATCGCCCTCTTGGTCAAACTGGACTCCCGAGGGCCGGTGTTCTACCGTCACCCACGGGTCGGCCGAAACGGCAAACCTTTTAAGGCTTGGAAGTTCCGCACCATGCACTCTGGAAGCGATATACTTTTGCAACACCTTTTGGCCGGCAACGACGAGCTTAGACGTGAGTGGGAACTCAACCACAAGTTGCGCAACGACCCGCGCGTGACGCGCGTCGGGGCCCTGTTGCGGAAAACCAGCCTCGACGAAATCCCCCAGTTCTTCAACATCCTCTCCGGCGACATGAGCCTCATTGGGCCTCGTCCCATTGTGCCGGGAGAAGTCGAGAAGTTTGGTACCGCCTTCGAGCTGATCAATAGCGTCCGGCCTGGGCTGACGGGCTTCTGGCAGGTGAGTGGGCGCAGCGACACCGACTACGAACAGCGGGTTCTCCTCGATTCGTACTACGTGCGCAGTTGGTCGGTCTGGCTCGATGCCTACATCTTTCTCAAGACGTTCGCGGTGCTCGTTACCGGGCGCGGCGCCTACTAACCCAGGAGATGCTCTTGCTAAACCCCAATACCCTGCTGGTAACCGGCGGAGCCGGCTTCATCGGAAGCAACTTTATCCGGCACGTGCTCACCAAAACGAACTTCTTGGGCCAAATCATCAACTTCGATAAGTTGACCTATGCGGGCAATCCGCTAAGCCTAGCGGACTTATCCCAGGCCTTTGGCGAGCGCTACGTGTTTGTGAAAGGCGACATTGCTGAAGCTGCCGATGTCGAGGCTGTGCTGAAAAGCTACCCTGTCGATGCCATTGTGCACTTTGCCGCCGAAAGCCATGTGGACCGCTCCATATACGGCCCCGATGAGTTTGTGCGCACCAACATCTTGGGTACCTACACTTTGTTGCAGGCGGCCCGCAAAGCTTGGGGCGAGCGGAAGGACGTCTTGTTTCACCACGTGAGCACCGACGAAGTGTTTGGGAGTTTGGGTGATACCGGCAAGTTCGTGGAAACCACACCGTATGACCCACGCAGCCCCTACAGCGCCAGCAAGGCCAGCAGCGACCACCTAGTGAAGGCCTGGCACCACACCTACGGCCTGCCGGTCACCCTGAGCAATTGCAGCAACAACTACGGGCCCTACCATTTTCCTGAGAAGCTGATTCCGTTGATGATTGGCAACTTGCTGGCCGGCAAAGTTTTGCCTGTGTACGGCGATGGGCTTAACGTCCGCGACTGGCTCTACGTGGAAGACCACGCCAGCGCCATTTGGGCCATCGTACAACGGGGCCGTGTGGGTGAAACCTACAACGTCGGCGGCGAAAACGAATGGACCAACATCGACCTCGTCAAGTTTCTGTGCCAGCGACTGGCAGAAGTGCAAAGACACGACCCGCACGACTACCTCAAGCTGATTTCCTACGTGAAAGACCGGCCGGGTCACGATCACCGGTACGCCATCGATTGTTCCAAACTCAAGGCCGAACTGGGCTGGGAACAAAGCGTGACCTTTGAACAGGGCCTGGAGACGACGATTCGTTGGTACCTCGCCAACCAGAAGTGGGTAAGCCAGGTGACCACCGGCGAGTATCGGCAGTGGGTGGAAAAAAACTACCAGACCCGCTAGACTGTAGACTCAAATGATTATTCCCCTAACTGTCATTTTTGTAGGCGGATTTGTAGCTCTTGTGTTAAATGCGCTCATGACGCCTATTATTGTGTCGGTAGCGCGACGTAGAAACTGGGTAGACCAGCCAAACCACCGCACCGTGCACCAAGAGCCTGTGCCGCGGTTGGGTGGTGTGGGTATGTTTGCCTCCCTAGCGCTCGTGTTGCTGGGCGTCTTCGCCGCCGACTTTTTGTGGCCCGGCGTGATGCCCGCAGGCTCTTTTAACGCCTCTGCGCTCCTGCTTTTTGTCGGGGTGGCTTCGACCCATGTTTTGGGTCTCATCGACGACTTTGTGGAACTGCGAGCCATTTACAAGTTTCTGCTCCAACTTTTGGGGGCCATGCTCGCCATCGGCGCCGGGCTGAGTTTTGACCACCTGCGCATACCACACACGCCGTGGGTGCTAGAGCTCGGGCCCTTCGCTCCGTTTGTCACCCTTGTCTGGGTGGTCGGGGTCACCAATGCCGTCAATCTCATCGATGGCATGGACGGGTTGGCTGGTGGCTTCAGCCTGATCAGTCTGGCCGCCGTCGGCACGTTCGCCCTTTTCACAACCCAACCTCAGGTGGCTTTGGTGAGCTTCGTGGCGGTGGGTGTTCTGGGAGCGTTTTTGTTTTTTAATTTTCCGCCGGCCAAGCTGTTCATGGGCGACTCGGGAAGTTTGGTGCTCGGCTACCTGCTTGCTGTGTTGCCGCTTTGGGGCGGGGAACACTCCTTGATGGGCCAGCAGTGGCTGTTGCCGGTGGTTCTAGTGCTGATTCCTATCTCGGACACTTTAGCCGCCATCCTGCGCCGCCTGCGCGAAAACCGGCCCATCTGGAGCCCCGACAAGAGCCATATGCACCACAAAATGTTGGCCATGGGCCTCAACAGCAAACAGGTTCTCACCGTTGTCTATACGGCCACCGTGGCCACAGCAACCCCAGTGGTGCTGGCAGGGGTGTTTCAATCTTCCTCCCTCGACCTGTGGGCTTGCCTGGTGAGCGCTCTGGTCACCGTTGTTTTGTTCTCTGTGTTGCACTATGCCCACAAGGCGCATTTGCGGTGAGCCGAAGGCTTACGCCTTTGAACCGGGCCGCCTTTTTGCTTGCCGGTTTGATGGCCCTTGGCGAGCCCAGTTTTTCACAAAACGGAGAGAAGCCAGTTCCGCTGGGTTCTCCGGTGTACCATTGGTTGGCAGCCCTTTACACCGAAAATGGTTTGGCCTTTCCTTCCCGCTCAACGCCCTTCACGGTGGCGCAGGTGCTGGGGTTTCTCGACCAGCTGGGTACAGAAGGTGAGCTCGGCTCGGCAATACGACAAGTTCTCGAGGAAAAGACCCTCTACACCGAAGCCGGCAGCGACGCGGCCAACCCGGGGTTGGCATTGGCAATTCACACCGAACTGAATCCTGAGCTCTACCTTGGGTTGGGGCAAGAAAAACGCATTTGGGATTACGGGTACAACGACCGTCCTCCCCTCGCCCGAATCCTTACCGAGGCGTGGGCCTTTCAGTGGCTGTATATGGCCATCGATTTTCAGGGAAAAAAAGAACCCTTTGCGGTTGTCGATCAGTCGCAGCCCATCTCGAATGTTCCTACACAGGTGGTGCAACTGGACTTTCAATGGCCCTACTGGGCGGGGGTGGTTGCCGGAGGCCCACACTGGGACGCTCGGTTCTTCCGGTCCAAGGCGAGTTTGGCGGTTTCTGAATGGAACCTGATCTTGTCGAAAGATGCCGGCCCTGTTGACCAGATAAGCCTCTCCACTTGGTGGAACAATTTCAGCTACACCTTTTTGTGGATTCCCGCCGACAACACCTGGGTCACCAACGACTTTGCTTATGGGTACCCAAGCACCACCGAGAACGACACAGGGAATGCGATTTCCTACGATCAAAGCAAGAACTTCTTGGTCCACCGCGTTCAGTTCCGACCGGTTCCCTCTTGGTCGGTAGCTCTTTCCGAGATTATGCTCCTCGAAACCAACGTTTTTGATCCCCGGTATTTTAACCCCATGATTCCCGGCCACAGTTGGTTCATCTACGAAAATGCCAATTCTGACCTTTCGCTGGAGATTGAGGGCTCACCTCTCCCTGGTTGGACGGTCTGGGGGCAGTTTTACGGCGACTACATCAAGACCCCGGTGAAAGATGCGCTCTACAACGACCCGACTCCAGGGGCGGTAGGCTACCTTGGCGGCACGCGGGTTGTGACGGAACTAGCTGGCAAAACGCTCACCGTGGAAGCAGAAGCCGTGTACACCGACCCGTTCCTCTACCTCAACAACCATGCCAACATGATCAACACCATCCGCTACGAGAGTAGCTACGGCACGCCGGGACGACGCATGATCGACACGCCCTTTGGGTTCAAAATGGGCCCAGACACCTTTGCTGTGCGTTCGCTCCTGCGGCTCGAGAAGCCAAACCAGTGGCGGGCCGAAGTAGGGTTCCCCTTTCAGGTGAGGGGTGAAAACACCATTCGAACGCTTCATCCGCTTCAGCAATACGCTTGGACCGTACCAGCCAACATTGTTCTCAACCCGCTGTTTGGCCACCCCGAGATCTACGCCAATTGGGTGACACCTACCGGGATACCTGAATGGAAACAAGGTTTTTCGGCGGGGGGTGAGTTTCACCTGCCCTGGGACTCGTGGATTGGTTTTCAGTCCACACTGACGCTGATCTGGAATCAAGCCCACGTGGTTGCGCCCATGACCTGGGACTGGCAAACCATCTTGACCTGGAAAAACACGTTCTGATGGCTGGCCCAACAATTTGGCTGGTGGGGCGTGGCGGCATGCTGGGCCAAGAGCTAGCTGGTTTGTTGACCCAGGAAGGCCTCGAATGGACAGGCAGCGGGCGCGAGGTCGACGTTACCGACGCTGAAGCGTTGGCGGCATTTGCCAAATCACTCCCAAATCCGACAAGCTGGGTGATCAATAGCTCGGCTTGGACCGCGGTGGATCAAGCCGAGGCCGAACCCGAGGCTTGTGAACGGCTCAATCGTGACGGCGCCAAGAACCTGGCCCAACTGGCAAGCGAGCTCGGAGCGGGCCTGATCCACGTGAGCACCGACTACGTGTTTGATGGGAAGGGCCTGCGGGGTGACGACGGGAACCTTCGGCCTTACTTCGAAACCGATGCTGTGGCTCCTCAGGGGGTTTATGGGAAAACGAAGGCCGCCGGGGAACAGGCCGTGAGTCAGAATTGCCAAAAGCACCTGATTTTTCGCACGGCTTGGCTTTACGGGGCTGCGGGTGGCAATTTTGTTCACACCATGCTTCGCCTTATGAAGGCTAAAGACTCCTTGGGAATTGTGGCCGATCAGTATGGTTCGCCCACCTGGACGAAAGACTTGGCAAAGGTGATTGTGAAGGCTTTGAGAGCCAATCGTCCTGTTTGGGGCACCTATCACGCTTCGGGCGAGGGGTGGTGCAGCTGGTACGACTTCGCCGAAGCGATTCTCGTACACGGCCGCGCGATTGGCCTTCTAGACCCGAACAAGAGCGTGGAACTCAAGAGTTTGACCACTTTAGAGTTTCCAACGGTTGCCCGACGGCCTTCGTGGTCGGTATTGTCGAAAGTAAAGCTGAAACAGAACTTCGGGCTCACCATGCCCGCCTGGCGGGAAAGCTTGGCCTGCTACTTGCAAGAAATCCATTCCAAAGGAATGCTCATTCCATGACCACCCGACGACATCTGTTCACCAGCGAATCTGTTTCCGAAGGCCACCCCGACAAACTTGCCGACCAGGTGAGCGACGCCGTGCTCGACGCCTGCCTAGCCGAGGACCCGCAAAGCCGCGTGGCCTGCGAAACCTTTACCACCACCGGAATGATTCTCGTCGGCGGCGAGCTCACCACGCATGCCTATGTGGACCTTCAGGAAATCGCGCGCGGCGTGGCTCGGCGCATCGGGTACGACAACCCCGAGTTTGGCCTCGACTACAATTCCATGAGCGTGATGAACGTCATCCACGCGCAAAGCCCCGACATCAGCCAGGGGGTCTCGGGAGAAGGTCTTTACAAAGGCCAACAAGGCGCTGGCGACCAAGGCATGATGTTCGGTTTTGCCTGCCGCGAGACGCCGGAACTGATGCCCGCACCCATTATGTTTGCCCACAACCTGCTGCGGAAGGCGGCGGAGCTGCGCAAGTCGGGGGGCATCAGCTGGCTTAGGCCCGATGCGAAGAGCCAGGTCACCATTCTTTACGAAGGCCACAAACCGGTGGGCATCGACACGGTGGTGCTCAGCCACCAGCACGATGGCGATGTAACCTACGACCGGCTCAAGGAAGAGCTCCTCGCCAAAATCATCCGCCCGGTTCTGGAACCGACAGGATTGCTGAGCAAAGACACGAAGTACTTCATCAACCCCACCGGGCGGTTTGTCATCGGTGGTCCTCACGGCGACTCGGGCCTCACGGGCCGAAAAATCATCGTCGACACCTACGGCGGCATGGGCCGTCACGGTGGGGGAGCCTTCAGCGGCAAGGACGCCACCAAAGTGGACCGCTCAGCCGCCTACATGGCTCGTTATGCGGCCAAGAACATCGTGGCCGCAGGCCTGGCAGGGCGCTGCGAAATCCAGCTCAGCTACGCCATCGGCGTGCCGTTTCCGGTGAGCGTGATGGTGGAGACCTTTGGCACCGGCACCGTTTCCGAGCAGCGCATTGAAAAGGCCGTAGCCGAGGTGTTCGACCTGACACCGGCGGGAATTATCGAAACTCTGGGCCTCCGCCGCCCCATTTTTGCCCAGACCGCTGCCTACGGCCACTTCGGGCGCGAGGGATTTCCTTGGGAGGCCACCGACAAAGTGGAGGCACTAAAAAAGGCGGTGGGGTGAGGCGACTTCTCGTCCTATTTTTCGGGCTTGGTGTGGCCACTGTGGCCTCCGGCGATATTCTCAACCTCGACGACCCGCTTTACCGGCAGCTTGATACCTGGCAAGTGCGCGCCATGATCAGCCCGCTTCCGTCTTTCCGGCCCTTCAGCGTCCAATTGGTGCTTGCCAGGCTCGATGAGCTCGAAAATTGCGCCGAGGCGACGGCCGAGGACCACCAACTCGCCCAATCGTGGCGGAAAGATTTGACCGAATCCGTCCATTTCGAGGCGGAGGTTTCGACTTGGGTTCTGGACTCCAGCGTTGCCGCGGTACCCCACGGGAGTTTTATCACCACGCATTTGGTGGATGCGAACTTGTCTACCGTTGCCGCCATGGACGTCCGCGCCGCGGATACCGCCACCGCGGCGCTCGCCGTTCCCGGTTCCGGCGCACCCTACGATTACACCCCCGACGACGGTCATGTCGTTGTGGGAGGGCGAACTTGGAACCTCTGGCGTGATCCGAGAGGCGAGGCCGCCGTTGGTGGGGCCGGCGGCACGGGATTTTCGGCGCAGTTGGGTTTTTCGCGCAATTCTTTCGGCCCGATTTCCGACGACGGCCTTATTGTGGGCAGCACTTCGCCCGACACAGGACACTTGGGAGTCAACTACCAAGGCAACGGCGTCCAATACCTGCAGTACATGCTGGTTCTGGCTTCCCGTTAC
>Ga0114962_10002205_pt1 | contig 16422 bp, 13 predicted proteins | sample C_130820_MF_Meta_FD_87017 | JGI IMG/M metagenome (GOLD analysis project Ga0114962, IMG submission 87017) | Freshwater microbial communities from Lake Croche, Canada to study carbon cycling - C_130820_MF_MetaG | ecosystem: Environmental > Aquatic > Freshwater > Lake | place: Lake Croche, Canada...
AATCTTTATTATGAAGATTTCATACAATTGGCTAAGTCAATACATTCAATTACCAGAAAATAAAGAAGAATTATCATCCATCTTAACGAATGTTGGATTAGAGGTTGAGGAAGTTGAACAATACCGTTCAGTCAAAGCGCCTAATTTTAATGGTTTGGTGGTAGGACTAGTAAGAACAGTAATTCCTCATCCCAATGCTGAAAAATTGCAATGCACTACTGTGGATGTAGGTTCAGGAATTGACCTAAATATTGTGTGCGGTGCAAAAAATGTGGCAGTAGGACAAAAAGTTATTGTGGCAACTGTTGGAGCAACAATTTATCCAATTTCTGGTGAGCCATTAACTATAAAATCAGCTAAAATCAGAGGAGAGCAATCAGAAGGAATGCTTTGTGCTGAAGATGAAATCGGGCTTGGTACCAGTCATGAAGGAATCATGGTTTTGGACGAAATTATCCCGATTGGCAAGTTAATAAGTGACTTATTTCCTATTTACGAGGACACTACTTTTGAATTAAATATTACCCCAAATAGGGTAGATGCAACTTGTCATTTAGGCGTTGGATTAGATGTATCAGCGGTTACGGGGAATTCTTTAAAGACACCTGAAATAGTTCATTTTGAAAATGATTCTACCAAGAAATCCATAAAAATTGATATCACGGTCTCTGAGGATTGCAACAGGTACGCAGGGGTGATTATTAGAAATATTGAAGTTAAACCATCGCCAATTTGGTTACAAAATCATTTGAGATCAATTGGATTGACCCCAATTAATAATATTGTAGATGTGACCAATTATGTCATGTTTGAAATGGGTCAACCGATGCATGCTTTTGACTTAGACAAAATTGATGGTCATACTGTAATAGTTAAATTAGCCAATGCTGGAGAGAAATTCATCACCTTAGATGGCAAAGAAAAAGTCCTTTTTGGTTCTGAAATGATGATTTGCAATGCAAATCATTCTATGGCCATAGCTGGAGTTTATGGAGGAATCAATTCTGGGGTAACTAATCAAACCAAGGATATCTTTATTGAATCTGCTTACTTTAATCCAGAATCCATAAGAAAGACATCACGTAATCATCAATTATTTACCGATTCAGCCTTCAGGTTTGAACGTGGAGTCGATCCTCAAAATACCGTAATAGCCCTAAAAAGAGCTATAAAACTTCTATTAGAAGTTGCAGGAGGTCAATTAGAGGAATTTATTTATGATGAAAATCCAATTCCTTTTGTAGCAAAACCAATTCCATTTTCTTTAGACTTTTTGAATAGACTTGCCGGGGATAGGATTCCAGAAGAGAAGGTATTTTCCATTTTAAATGCATTGAATATTGAGATTGAATCAAGAAACGGATCAGATTTAATCTTAATTGTTCCTTCCAATAAACCGGATGTTACTCGTAAGGAGGATATTGCAGAGGAAATCCTAAGAGTTTATGGGTTTAACAACATCCAAACAGATAGTAGTATTAAAACCATCATTCAAAATGATGAAATCGGTCATAAAGACGCTTTCCGCAATAAAATAAGGAATCTTTTGGCTAATAATGGACTATCAGAAACGGTTCATTTGACGTTTATTCCTGAAGAGGAAACCTTGACAGATGCAAGTGAATTAATTAAGGTTTTGAATCCGCTGGGATTAGAAACCGAAGTTGTTAGAGATAATCTTTTGACTAGTGGATTAAAATCTGTAGCATTCAATTTGAATAGAAGGCAATCTTTGGTCCATTTATTTGAATTAGGATTTACATACCATAAAACGAATGAAAATCCTTACGCTCAAAAGGAGAAGTTAGGGATATGGTTAGCAGGTAATCAAGAATCTACCCATTGGATTACAAAGGATACTCCTGTTGATTTCTACTTTGCGAAAGGAATAACAGATTTGATATTAAATGGCAAGCTAGACTCTTTGAAGGCAGATAAAATCAACCTTGATGATACCTATTTAAGCGGACAGTTCTTCTTGAATGGGGAAACAGAAATTTGTAGAATTGCAGAAATAAACCCTCAATTATTATCAAAATTTAATATAAAAAATTCAGTTTACTATCTCGAATTTGATTTTGAGGAGCTTTGGAAACTTACCAATCAACCAATTAGCTTTAAGGCGATAAATAAATTTCCGTTTGTTGAACGCGATTTGGCGTTATTGGTCGATAAAAATATGAATTTTGAATCTATCTCTAAAATCATTCAAGAAATAAGTGGACAGTTATTGACCTCTTTATATCTTTTTGATGTTTATAGTGGTAAGAACCTTCCGGAAGGTAAAAAAAGCTACGGAATTAGATTGCGGTTAGAATCAAGTGAAAAAACCATGACAGAAAAGGAAATAGAAAATGTTATGTCACTTATTGTTAGTAATTTAGTCCAAAATTTATCCGTAGAGTTAAGGAGTTAAGTATGAATGATGCTCATTTTTTTCCGAATCTAATACAAAAGCTATCTCAAATTGAAATAATGGTAACTCAATTGAGAGAAGAAATCGTTCGACTGGAAGATGAGTTGTTGGTCAAAGAGTATGAAATTTCAACTTTAAAGAATAAAAATGAGAATTTAAAGTCGGAAATTGTAAATTTGCATAAACCCAGTTCCTTGTTTGATGTTGAATCTAAAACCTTAACAAAAGACAATGAATTGAAAAATCAAATAAGTGATTATATTCTTGTAATAGAGGATATAATCGGTAAAATAAAAGCTGATTAGCAGCTATTTATGAAAGAGGATGAGGTTTCTATATCTGTAAATATTGCTGGCAAAAACTATCCAATTAGGGTAAGTTTGTCAGAAAAGCCTTTGGTAGAAAAGGCTTCTGATTTAATTAGTGAGCGATTTGATGACTATCAAAATAACTTTTTAAACCTTGATAATCAATCCTTAGTATCTATGTTATGTATAGAATTAGCAACGGAATTGGTAAAATCAAAATTGGTGCATCAATATTCTGGGATCAATAACCCGAATACAGATGATGTCCATAAAGTTAATCAATTAATAGATAGGATATTAAATAAAGAATCAATCACGGAATCTATTTAGGCCAACCGCATCCAACAATTAAATAAATAGTTGACTATCAATTAAAAGAGAATTAAAAATTAGTCTTATAATAGTCAATAAATGAATCCAGTAGTAATAATAGCCATAGTATGTGCCGTTGCTGGAATTGGAGTTTCTTATGTGCTGATACAGAGCAGTTTTAAGAACCGATTCAAAGCCACTCAACTAGAACTTGAGTCAAGAGAAAAAGAAGTCTCTAAAAAAGAACAAGAACTCAGCACTAAAGAAAAGTCCATCCTAACAGATGCACAAGAAAAAGCTGAAATCGTCAAACAAAATAAGATTTTAGAATCTAAAGAAAAGTTTATTCAACTCAAATCAGAACATGATAAAGAAGTTAATAGACGTAACAATGAAATTAAAGCACTTGAAACCAAAATAAAAGCAGAAAAAGAAGCTTTTCAAAAGCAGGTAGATGATTTTGATAAGAAAACTGCTGAGGTGGATAAAGTTAAAGAACGCTTAGAAAAACAATCAGCTACCCTTTCTTTAAAACAAGAGGAGTTGAGTAGAGTACACGAAACGCACTTAAGAAAACTTGAACAAATTGCAGGATTATCAGCTGAGGAAGCAAGAAACCAAATGGTGGAATCTTTAAAAGCTGATGCTGAAAATCAAGCTAAATCCTACGTAAAGGAAATCACCGAGGAAGCAAAAATGACGGCCACTAAGGAGGCACGTAGAATCGTGATGCAGACCGTTCAACGAGTTGCAACAGAGCAAACAATTGAAAACTGTATCTCCGTTTTTAACATAGAAAATGATGATGTTAAAGGACGTATCATTGGACGTGAGGGACGTAATATCCGTGCATTAGAAGCTGCAACTGGAGTAGAAATCATTGTAGATGATACACCAGAGGCAATTATATTATCCGCTTTTGATCCTGTCAGAAGAGAAATCGCAAGACTATCTCTACATAGATTGGTTTCCGACGGACGTATCCACCCTGCCAGAATCGAGGAAGTAGTAGAAAAAACACGTAAGCAAATCGAGGAGGAAATGATTGAAATCGGGGAAAGAACTTGTATTGACTTAGGTGTTGCAGGTTTACATCCGGAATTGATCAAATTGGTTGGTAAAATGAGGTATCGTTCCTCTTATGGTCAAAACCTATTACAACATAGTAGGGAGGTAGCAAACTTTTGCGCCATCATGGCAGCGGAGTTGGGACTCAACGTTAAAATGGCCAAAAGAGCAGGACTCCTACATGATATAGGTAAGGTAAGTGATGAAGATCCAGAGCTTCCGCATGCACTACTAGGGATGAAACTTGCTGAAAAATACAAGGAACATCCCGCGATTTGTAATGCAATTGGTGCTCACCATGACGAGATTGAAATGACTGACCCAATTTCACCTGTCATTCAGGTTTGTGATGCTATTAGCGGAGCAAGACCAGGAGCAAGAAGAGAGGTATTTGAATCCTATATCAAGCGTCTTAAAGACTTAGAAAACATCGCTGTTTCATATGATGGCGTTCAAAAATCTTATGCAATCCAAGCTGGACGTGAACTTAGGGTAATTGTAGAAGCTGAAAAAATCACTGACGACAAGGCAGACGATTTAGCTTTTGACATATCTAACCGTATCCAAACTGAAATGACCTATCCAGGACAAATCAAGGTTACTGTAATCAGAGAGAAAAGAGCAGTCGCTTATGCTAAGTAAGGGATTAGTTTACAATAGTAGAAAGGGCATTAACCGCAAGGTTAATGCCTTTTTTTGTTAATAATTCAGCAAAAACTTTTAATAATTTTATTTTTATAAATAAAATCCAATTCTAATAATCAATTTATTAAAATAAATATTAAGCGAAGAAAAATATAATTCTAAATATTCTTTAAAGTTTTGAGATGAATATCATCTTCAACCTCCTTGATAATGGATTGTAAAACCCACAAAAAGCCGTCTTAGTATAACTAAAACGGCTTTTTAATTTGATTTTTATCTAAAAAGATTACTTAGTCCCTGTTGGGTTGATAGTAAAATTAATTACTATAATTTTACCTTCTTGTTCTTCATGGTGACCGCCATCACATTTTCCGTGAATTCCAGCACTTTTATTTCCTTGATTTTGATGCTCTAATTCCTCGTTTTCCATGGATTGAAGGGTTACTTGGTCAGTTCCTACAAATCCTTTAGCTGGAGTGTATTGATAGATGGTGCTTCCGTTGTTAGTAATAGAACTTTGGATAAAGTTTTGCGCTTGTTTAGAGATGCTGAAAGGGTCAGAATCTTTCTCTACTGCTGGTAGCGTGTAGGTGTAGTTTTGGTCAGCAACCAAAGTGACATTAATCACTTGAGTAGTTACTTCATCCTTTGCTTCTTTTTTACAGGAAGCGAAAAGGGTTATTCCGATGAGTAGGAATAAATAAAATGATACTTTTTTCATTGCTTTAAATTTTTAAATTCAAAATTAAGAAATTTTCCCTGGTATAGACGTCAATTACAAATTAAAATTGTGCTTGATACACAAAATATTCTTTGAATTGGGATGGAATCTCAATTTTATCGGTTGAAATGGCATAGACAGAAGATCCTGATCCTGACATCTGACAATATTCCACTTGAGTATCATTTAAAAAGTGGTCTTTAATCGCCTTAACCTCCGGATGTTTATTAAATACATAGTCTTCAAAATCATTTTTGAGGTGACTTTGCCACTCCTTTATAGGAAGTTGTACAATTTGTTTTAAATCAAGACTCGGGTGAGCAGGTTTGATTTCATTGAAGGCTTCCTTAGTGGAGGAATGGATATTTGGATGTATAATTGTTATCCATTTGGAAGTTAAATTCAAAGGGATAGGGGATAGAATCTCTCCTCTTCCTGTTCCGAGCATTGGTTGATTGAAGCAGAAAAAAGGCGCGTCGCTTCCTAATTTCAAGGCGTACCTAGCTAAGTTCTTAGGCGGAATATTGAGTTCAAAATGATGATTAAGTGCCGATAACATAAATGCCCCATCAGAACTTCCTCCTCCTAATCCAGCACCTAAAGGAATGTTTTTTAGGATGTGCGTTTCAACAGGGGTAATATCAAAGTCATTGGATAATAATTGATACGCTTTATAAATCAGGTTATCCGCTAACTCACCTTCGATTTTTCTATTATGAATGGTCAGGCTTAAATGCTCTGCATCAACAATTTCTAAAACATCCATTAAGGGTAATGGATAAAAGATAGTGGCGATGTTATGATAACCGTCGTCACGTTTGTCTGTCACGTAAAGCCCGATGTTAATTTTTGCGTTAGGAAAAACGATCATTTTCTGTTTATTAATTTATTTAAGCTTCGACCTTTTTACCAAGTAGGATTGTAAGACCGGTTGGAATCCTTTTCTAATATCAGCCTCTACATAATCAATTTTATAGGAGGCACATTTAATCCGTAGGGCATCTTTAAACTCAGCAAACTTTTTCTGATAGAGTTCTTTTGCCTCATTAGGGAAAAGTTTTACCTCCTTCTGAGTTTCCATATCCACCAAAATAAGCGGTCTATTTTCCATTTCAAAATTGATTTCTTGAGCGGAATCTAGGGTATGGAACAATATCACCTCATTTTTATTGTACTTTAAATGTTGAAGTGCTTGGAAGATATCATTCAAATCGGAATCTGTTGCTCCATCCAACATATCACTAAAAATGATGATTAAGGACCTTTTATGAACCGATTCCGCTATCCACTCTAAGGATTTAATGGCATTTGTTGCCTTAGGAACAGTCGGTTTTCTTAAAAGATTTTCAAGTTCCGCGTATAATAATCGGGTATGTAATCCAGAGGACTTGGCTTGGATTTCCTTCTCAATTTCAGAGGAAAAAACAGTCAATCCAACAGCATCCCTTTGATTTTTGAACATATTAATGATTGCAGCCGCACAATAAACGGAAAATGTCAACTTATTGAATCCAGTTTCAGGGAAGTACATAGAGGACGAAGCATCTATGACTAAATGACATCTTAGATTGGTTTCCTCTTCATATCTTTTGACAAATAGCTTATCTGTCCTTCCATAAAGCTTCCAATCGAGGTGTTTGGTTGACTCACCGGAATTATAGAGTCTGTGCTCAGCAAATTCAACTGAAAATCCGTGAAAAGGTGATTTATGCATCCCTACAATAAAACCCTCTACCACTTGCTTAGCAAGGAATTCAAGGCCTCCAAACTGCTGAATGTGTTGTAGGTCAATAGTTTCGGGATTTATTTTATCTCTAGACATAAAAAGGAGTTCAATTTAAAACGTATTCTTATATTTTAGGTAACAAAAAATCCCATCAAAACACTTTGATGGGATTAATTCTATCCATTAATATGTATATTTTTGATGTTTAAGCTACTTGAGCTTGTAATTTTCCTTGTATTACTGATTTTGCAACAGCACCTACAATTTTATCCACTACTTGACCATTCTTGAAAATCAATAGGGTAGGGATGTTCCTTACTCCGTATTCCTGAGGAATTACTGAGTTTGCATCTATATCAATTTTACCTACAACCGCGTGACCTTCAAATTCAGTTGCTAATTGTTCAATTGATGGACCGATTGCTAAACATGGTCCGCACCATGCTGCCCAAAAATCCACTAATACTGGTAATTCACTTTGTTTAACGACCTCGTTAAAATTACTATCGGTTATTACTAATGCCATAATATTATTATTTAGTTGCAAATTACGTACCGCAATCCAATTACTTATTTTTGATTGATGTAATTGATTTTATACCCTATAAGTAAGTGTCTAAAACGGATAAATCCAAATTAAGCGGAGGGGCAATCCGGATACTGGTGTTGTTAAACAAAAACCAATCCGTCAATATCTTTTTATCATAAAAGGATTTAACGACTTGAATCACCTTATCAAAATCACCGACTTCTGCGGCAATCAGTAATCCTGCGCTTCTGACCGGGATTTCCTTTCCTATCATTTTAAATAACCACTCCTTTATTTTCAAGGATTTACCCTCTATGTCAAAAGATGCCAAATTGTCGGTGATGTATTTGAATCCAGCCAATCCTGCTGCGCAAGAAAGTGGATGTCCGCCAAAGGTTGTTATGTGTCCTAAGACAGGATGATGTGTTAAAAGGCTCATAATTTCCTTGGAGGCAATAAAAGCACCTAATGGAAGCCCTCCTCCTAAGGATTTTCCTAACATTAAAATGTCAGGTGTTACTTGATATTTTTGGAAGCCGAATAAATGTCCTGTTCTGCCTAATCCTGTTTGACATTCATCAAAAACTAGGAGGCAGCCTACTTCAGTACATCTAGATCTTAGAGTGGATAAATATCCTTCCTCTGGTAAAATGACTCCAGCTTCCGCTTGGATAGGTTCAATAAATACAGCAGCCGTTTTATCTGTAATTTGTTCTAAATCCTCAAAAGAATTGAACCTAATGAGTTTTGTCATAGGAAGTAATGGACGGAAAGCATCTTTCAACTCATTATCTCCTGCCAAGGAAAGGGCTCCTTGTGTGCTCCCGTGATAGGCATTGATGCAAGAGATGAACTCTGTTTTTCCGGTGAACCGTTTGGCCAACTTCATTGCGCCTTCTGTTGCCTCTGTACCAGAATTCGTGAAATAAACACAGTCTAAAGTTGATGGAAGTTGATCCGTTAATGCCTTGGCATAAGCGGTTTGCGGATTTTGAATGTACTCCCCATAGACCATAACGTGCAAATGTTTTTCCGCTTGGAGTTTAATGGCTTCCAAAATATCCGGATGACCATGTCCAATACTGGACACCCCGATTCCGCTTATTAGGTCTAAATAAGGAACTCCGTTGGTATCATAAATCATACTTCCCTTTGCATAAGCCACATCCAATGCCAATGGAAGGTCAGAGGTTTGTGCCAAATGTTGCGTGAAAATTTCCTTTCTATTCATTTTATGATTACAAAATTAAGGGTTTGGTTGGGTTTGGTTATGTTTTGCGATTAGTTAAGGATGAGTTTTATGACAGTGTTTTCAACTCCACACCCTGCTTATGCAGACAATAACCAACCTCCTCCATAATCCTAAACTAATCACTAATTTTGAACTCTATTAAAATATCTAAAATGGCACTCATTGACCAATACAAAGACACTTTAAATGCTGCTATTGCGGCAAATTATAGCCGTAATTACTTTTCTGCTTTCCCTGAAAGTCCAAAAGCCTATTCTGAAACTGGAATGGAGGACGCTTTAAAATGGTTTGAAAAAGTAAAAACGGAAGGTCATTTCCACGAGTTAACCCAAACCTCTACCCAATATGTTGGACAGGAAGTTTCCCCTTTTACACAATCGGGTCTAAATATTAAATATCCAGTTAATTTATTAACCGATTATATTTCTAATGCTCAAAGAGCACAAAAACAATGGAAAACCATTTCCGTTGAAAATAGAGCAGCAATTTTGATGTCTGCCTTGGATAACTTTAAAGCCCGTTTTTTTGATGTTGCTGTGGCAACCATGCACACTACAGGACAAGCATTTATGATGTCCTTCCAAGCATCTGGTCCTCATGCGGCAGATAGAGCTTTGGAATCCATTGCAATGGGATATGATTTGTTGCATAGAATTCCAGAATCGGTTCATTGGATAAAACCAATGGGTAAATATGACATAAATATCCAAAAAACCTTTAAGGCGATTGGAAAAGGAATCAATGTAGTGATTGGATGCTCTACTTTCCCGGTTTGGAATACACTTCCTGGAGTATTTGCCGGATTAATTACGGGCAATCCTGTGATTGTTAAACCGCATCAAGGAGGGATATTACCTATCGCCATTGTGGTAGCGGAAATTCAAAATGCGCTTAAAGCCCATAATGTTGACCCTTTATTGATTCAATTGGCAGCAGATGAGGCAGATAAACCAATTGCAAAAATATTGGCAGAACACCCTGACGTCAAAATCATTGACTATACGGGTAACTCCAAATTTGGTACCTATTTGGAGTCCATTCCTAATAAAGTAGTCTTTACAGAAAAGGCAGGAGTCAATTCTGTCATTTTAGATAGTGTTAAAGAACTTAAGGGCGTTGCTGACAATATTGCTTTTGCAGGAAGTCTTTACAGCGGTCAAATGTGTACCGCTCCTCAAAATATCTTTATTCCAGAAAGTGGGATCGAAACGGCTGAAGGTAGAATTACCTATGCTGAGGTAGTGGAAGCCATCAAAACGGCAGTGAACAATATTTCTACCAATCCTAAAATGGCAGGAGGTGTATTGGGAGCTATACAAAATCCATTGACCTTGGATAGAGTGAAAACGACAGAGTCCAGTGCGCAATCCAATATCCAAACCGCAGGAGGGGTAGAAAATGCGGAGTTCCCTAACGCACGTACTTCCAGTCCATTAATCATGGAGCTTAAAGCAGAGGATTACGACCACTATTCCGAAGAACTTTTTGGTCCGATTATGATTGTCATCAAAACGAAATCGACGGAACAATCGGTGGAAATGGCTCAAAAATTGGCATTTGAAAAAGGAGCAATTTCCTGTGGACTTTATTGCACGGATGAGGTGTTGAAAATGTCTATCTTAGAAAAAATGGAAGAAGCTTGTGTTCCTGTTTCTATCAATTATACAGGGATGTCCATTTTCATGAATCAAAATGCGGCTTTCAGTGATTTTCACGTGACAGGAGGAAATCCAGCTGGTAATGCCACTTTTACCGACTATGCCTTTATATCCAGAAGATTTAGCTGGGTAGGACATAAAGAAATGGTCTAATAAAATATAATCTTATTTCAAACGTTTAAGGTTGTACCTTTGCAGTTTGCTAATGTTGAACCGTTTCAAATATATTTTTCTTGTCTTTATTGCCCTAATTTCCTTGGCAGGATGTAGTTCCTATCAGAAGGTTTTAAAGTTAGAGGATGTCAATTTAAAAAAGAAAATTGCTGATGAATACTATGCCAAAGGCAAGTATGACAAGGCTGTATTGATATACGAACAATTAGTTACTATTTATAGAGGAACTTCCCAATCTGAGCCTGTTTATTTTAAATATGCCATGTGCTACTTCAAAATGAACGATTATCCGGTTGCATCTTTCCATTTTAAAACTTTCTATGAAACCTATCCAATTTCTGAAAGTACAGAGGAGTGTTACTTCAACAATGCGGAATGTTATTATAAGGAATCCCCTGCAATCAATTTAGATCAATCCAATACCTTAAAAGCAATTAACGCGTACCAATTATATATTGACAAGTTCAGCAATCAAGAAAGGATTGACCTTGCCAATCAGCGGATTGATGAATTATTATATAAAATTGAGGCAAAATCATTTGATAATGCCATGCTTTATTATAGGATAATGGACTATAAGTCTGCTTCCTGGGCATTAAGAAAATTTGCATTGGAATATCCATCTTCAAAATTGAAAGAAGTAGCAGATTTTACCTCCGTTAAGGCGGCCTATCAATATGCTTTAATCAGTATAGAAACCAAGCAAAAAGAACGTTTTGAAAACACTTTGGACTTGGCCTCAGACTTTAAGGAAAAGTATCCGACAAGTTCCTATAACAAGGATATTCAAGTCATTACTGAACAATCCGCAACAAAAATTACATTAATTAATAATTTAAATAGTTTAAAATAAAATGAGTACTATCAATACAACCAATCTTCCTGTGGATGTTATTCCACGTGATTTGAGAAAATTAGAAGGTCAAACAGACAATATTTATGAGGCATTAGCGGTAATTTCTAAAAGAGCGAATCAACTTTCAGTTGCTCAAAAAGAAGAAATCACTTCTAAAATGTCAGAATACATGGCTAATAATGACAACTTAGAGGAGGTTTTTGAAAACAGAGAGCAAATTGAGCTTTCCACTAAGTATGAAAAAATGCCAAAATCGACCATCATTGCTACAGAAGAATTTACTCAAGGTAAAATCTATTTCCGTAATCCAGTGACCAATCCTTTAAAAGAGGATTAATACTTAAATTTAATCTTAATAGACCTAAAATGAATATCCTAATTGGCATTTCTGGAGGTATTGCAGCTTATAAAGTTGCCTTACTTGTCAGGATGTTTAAAAAGGAAGGTCATCAGGTTCAAGTTATATTTTCAAAGGAGGCACATCAATTTGTGACTCCTTTGACGTTTAGTGTCCTCTCTGAAAACGAGGTATTAACCGATTTTTCAGATGAAAAAACAGGCAAATGGAATAATCACGTCCATTTGGCCTCTTGGGCAGATGTGATTTTAATCTGTCCTGCAACCTCTAATATAATCGCCAAAATGGCCAATGGAATATGCGATTCCTTGTTATTGGCAGTTTATCAATCTGCAAGAGGAAAAGTGGTCATTTGTCCTGCAATGGACTTAGAAATGGCCAATCATTTTACCCTGAAAAGGAATCTCCAAATTCTTGAAGAGAATAACATCATCATCATTCCTTCAGAATACGGTCATTTAGCCAGTGGATTAGAAGGCAATGGAAGAATGGCAGAGCCAGAAACCATCTTCAATTATATTAGTAGCCTCGACTTTGAATGGAATCAAAAAACGATGCTCATCACCGCAGGACCTACCATAGAACCGATTGACCCTGTTAGATATATATCCAATCATTCCTCCGGTAAAATGGGATTGGCCTTGGTCAATTCGGGCTTAAAAAGAGGGTACAAAGTCATTTTGGTAAGCGGACCTATCCATTTACCTTATCCTCAACATCCTGCATTAGAAGTTATCAAAGTACAAACGGCAGAACAAATGTTTGAAGCTGTAAAGGAAAGATTTCCTTTGGTTGATATTGCCATTGCGACCGCTGCTGTGGCTGACTTTAAAGTGGCTCAAGTGAGTCAGATTAAAATCAAAAAAGAGGAAGGTCAAGAGGAACTTCAATTAGATTTGGTAAAAAATCCTGATATCCTTTCTTGGATGGGGCATCATAAATCCCTTAAACAATATGTTTTGGGATTTGCCTTGGAATCCAATGAGGAGGAGTTAAATGCACTTAAGAAGTTAAATACTAAGGACGTTGATGCCATTGTGCTCAACTCCTTACAAAATCCAGACGCTGGATTTGGTTCTGATAATAATCAGGTGACCATTTTTAGTAAAAGGTCAGAAAAAACGGAAATTCCGTTGCAAACAAAAGTTGAACTTGCACGTCATATTATTAGTTTTGTAGAAGATGAAATCAATCTGGTTTAGAATAATCTTGATGTTATTGTTTGTGGCATTGTCCAAAGTAGGAAATGCACAGGAATTGAATTGTCAAGTGACCATTCTTACCCCCAACATCCAGTTAAGTGACAGAACTCAAATTGATAATCTAAAAAATGCAATCCGGGAGTTTATGAACAATACCCGTTGGACGCAAGAGGCCTACAGCTTAAATGAACGCATTGAATGCAATTTACTATTCACCATCACCAGCATCACTAACGATCAATATTCTGGCACATTGCAAATACAAAGTTCACGTCCTATTTACGGAGTGGCTTATAATTCCTTGCTATTAAATATATTAGATAAGAACTTAAACTTCACTTGGAAGCAATTTCAGCAATTGGAATATGTTAAAGGTTCCTATGTGCAGGATTTAACTTCCATTTGTGCTTTCTATGCCTATGTCATTTTAGGAATGGATGCAGACAGTTACAGTCCTAACGGAGGTACAATCTACTTTAATGAGGCGAATGCCATTGTTCAATCGGCTCAAACAAGTGGAATTACAGGATGGAAAGCAGGAGAAAAAAATGAGCGTAACAGATATATGCTTGTCTTTGAAATCCTAAATGAGCAAATGGCTAATTTCAGAGCAGCCATTTACATGTATCATAGAAAAGGTTTTGATCAAATGGCAGAAGATGTAGAAGAGGGTAGGGGTCAGATTACAAAATCGCTGGATTTAATGAGGACTGTATATAAATTTCAACCTTTTGCGTATGTGCTGAATATATTTTTCACTGCTAAAAGGGATGAATTAATTCAATTATATAAACAAGCCCCTGGATCTGAAAAGCAGAATGTCAGCAACGCCCTTCAAGAAATGGACGTTATGAATACCGCAAAATATCAAACGGATTTAAGATAAAAAAATATGAAAATATAAAGACATAAAAAAAGCCCCAATTTGGGGCTTTTTTTATAGAATTAGGCTTAAGAATTAAGCCAATTCATATTCTTCCATTGGAGGACAAGAACAAACTAAGTTTCTATCCCCATAAGTATTATTGATTCTTGACACAGATGGCCAGAATTTATTAAACATCACATAATCTAAAGGATATGCTGCTTTTTTACGGCTATATGGATGGTTCCACTCGTCCGACATCACTTCTATTGCTGTATGAGGTGCATTTTTTAGTAAGTTATCTACTTTGTCGGCTTTTCCATTTTCAATATCCATGATTTCTTCATAAATAGATAGTAATGCATCACAGAATCTATCTAATTCAGCTTTAGGCTCAGATTCAGTAGGCTCTATCATTAATGTTCCTGCTACAGGGAAGGAAACCGTTGGAGCGTGGAAACCGTAGTCCATTAAACGTTTTGCAATATCTTCTACCTCAACACCAGAACCTGCTTTTAAGACTCTAGTATCCAATATCATTTCATGGGCACAACGTCCATTGTGATTAGTATAAAGCACTTTAAAGCTTTTTTCTAGTCTTGCCTTCATATAATTGGCATTGAGGATGGCATATTTTGTGGCTTCAACCAATCCATCAGCTCCCATCATTCTGATGTAGGCATAAGATATTAATAATATGGAAGATGATCCAAATGGAGCAGCAGAAACAGCATGAATGGCTTGATTTCCTCCAGTTTTTACCAGGCTATGACCAGGTAAAAATGGAGTTAAATGTGCCGCTACACCAATAGGGCCCATACCAGGTCCACCTCCACCGTGAGGAATGCAGAAGGTTTTATGTAAATTTAAGTGACAAACATCTGCTCCAATTAAGGCTGGGGATGTTAATCCTACTTGAGCATTCATGTTTGCACCATCCATATAAACTTGTCCTCCATTTTCATGGATGATGGAACAAACCTCAATGATGGATTCTTCAAAAACTCCGTGAGTAGATGGATAAGTAACCATTAAACAGGATAAAACATCCTTGTATTGCTCTGCTTTTGATTTTAGGTCGGCAACGTCAATGTTACCTAAATCATCACATTTAACCACGACCACTTGCATTCCTGCCATAACAGCAGAAGCAGGGTTTGTTCCGTGTGCTGATGATGGAATCAAAGCAATATTTCTATGGTGATCTCCTCTTGAATGATGATATGCTCTGATAACCAATAATCCTGCATATTCACCTTGAGCACCTGCATTGGGTTGTAAACTGATTCCTGCAAATCCAGTAACTTCTTTTAGTGCATGGATAAGCTCTTCAAAGATTTGATAATATCCTTGTACTTGATTTAAAGGCGCAAATGGATGAATGTTCCCAAACTCAGACCAAGTTACAGGAATCATTTCTGAGGTAGCATTCAATTTCATGGTACAACTACCTAAGGCAATCATAGAATGGCAAAGGGATAAATCTTTGCTTTCCAATTGCTTAATATATCTTAACATTTCATGCTCAGAATGGTAATTGTTAAAAACAGGATGTGTCATAAAAGGACTTGTTCTGTTCAAGTATTGAGAAATTGGAGCTGAAAATTCAGTTTCAATTTCGTTCGCTGAAATACTTGAAGTCTTATTAACAGTTGAAGCAAAAATGCCTATTAAGGTATTCAATACATCTGAATCCGTTGTTTCATCAAAACTGATGAATATAGAAGTTTCAGAATATCTTAGGTTAATATGATTTTCTTCCGCCTTGTTTTTAATTGTCGTTAATAAGTCAGTGGAGCTTCCTGTTTTTACTTCTAAAGTATCAAAAAAGCTATCAGAAGCTAATTGATATCCTAATTCAGTTAGTTTAGTAGCAAATAATTTAGCAGATATATGTACTCTTTTTGCTATTCTTTTCAGTCCTTCATTTCCGTGATAAACGCCATACATACTTGCCATGATGGATAGTAGTACTTGAGCCGTACAAATGTTGGAAGTTGCTTTTTCTCTACGGATATGTTGCTCTCTGGTTTGTAAAGCCATTCTATAGGCTTTGTTTCCTTTAGCATCAATTGAAACACCAATAATACGTCCTGGCATATCTCTTTTAAAGGCATCCTTTGTTGCAAAGAATGCAGCATGTGGACCTCCATATCCCATAGGAACTCCAAATCTTTGTGCAGATCCTACTACTACATCTGCTCCCCATTCCCCAGGTGCTGTTAATAATGTTAAGGATAGTAAATCAGCTGCAACTGCAATATGAATATTTGCAGCATTTAGCTCCGATGCTAAAGTTTTGTAGTCATTAATATGACCATTAGCGTTTGTG
>Ga0114962_10002207_pt1 | contig 16415 bp, 18 predicted proteins | sample C_130820_MF_Meta_FD_87017 | JGI IMG/M metagenome (GOLD analysis project Ga0114962, IMG submission 87017) | Freshwater microbial communities from Lake Croche, Canada to study carbon cycling - C_130820_MF_MetaG | ecosystem: Environmental > Aquatic > Freshwater > Lake | place: Lake Croche, Canada...
TGCGGGTTAACCCCTCCTGCAGGACCTGCTTCAGGGCTGTCACTTGCGAGCCCAGCTAATTGAAAGCCTCCAGCACCGAGAGAGACTGAAACGGATATCTGTGCTCCTGCTGCCGGAGGCAAATCAAACAAAAGTGTCCCCCCATTATCGCTACTGAATGTGAATCCTCCTCCTCCTCCTCCTCCTCCTCCTCCTCCTCCTCCTAGGTAGATCCCATTTATACTGACTGAGTAATCGGCAGACCCACCGCCGAAATATCCTACGACTGGAAAAAAGCTATAGGTTGTTCCGTCGCCGGTAAACGTACTGATCTGAGGAGGATAGTTTGCAGCTCCTCCTCCTAGCGAAACTGAACCTGACTGCATCGAGTCGAGCTCTGCTCCTCCTCCAAAATAAGCTCCTGTTCCTCCTCCAAAATAAGCTCCTGTTCCTCCTGTGGAAAATGTTCCAGCCGAGCCATTTAACGTTACTCCGCCAGATGGTGTAGCAGCTAAACATAACGAAATGCTTCCGTTATTCATGCCAAAAGAAATTACTTTAGAGCAGTCGTCTTTGCCCGAGGTTACAGTTAATGTAGGTGCCAGGTCAATTGTACCTAGTACTCCGTTACACCCTAGGAAAGTGATCACTCCTCCCCCTAAGTTATGTACTTCTATACCTGCTTCCTGGCAGGCAGATAATTCTAATTTTCCAGAAAGGTTAAGTCCGCAATTTGGCTGCTTGGCTGCTTCTAGTTTTAGTGTGTTGGACTTTACTGCCCCGCCAGTAACATTAAATCCCCCAGTCACTGCGAAGTCTGTACATGCCTGTATCTCTACCTCGCCGCCTAGAGTCAAACCGCAGTGAGGCTGCCCGGAAGGGGTGAGGGCTATTGTGTTTGAAATTACCGAAGCTCCCTTAAAGGTTATTTTTCCGCCTGCCGTAAAGTCTGTGCAGGCTTCTATTAAAACGTCTCCTTTAAGCACCAAGCCGCAATTTGGTGAGGATGAAGGCACTACAGTGAACAAACTTTTCTTAACAGGTTCTCCGTGTATACTTATATCTACTTTAGAGTCAAACGTCTCACAGGCCTTGACGTCGACAATTCCGGTTAATTTAAACCCACAAGAAGGATTACTGCTGGTTTCTAAATTTAATGTCGACCTCTGAGCTGCATTTAAAAACTTAATGTCTGTAGAAGCTTTGAAAGTCTCACAAGCTTCAATAACAATTTGTCCTGTAATATCGACTCCGCAGTTTGGAGCGCTAGTAGATACCAGCGCTAGTGTGCTTTTTGATGAGGCTCTATCGAAGAAGATGTGCGATTTGGATGTGAACGTTTCGCAAGCGTCTATATCCAAATTTCCATCTAAAAGTAATGAACAACCTGCAGGCCCGTTGTTTTCTGTGGGTGTAGGCCCTGAGGCCGTCAGCGTTAGGTAGCTTTTTTTAGTAGCTGTAGACGTTTTCAGGTTTGCCTTGGCCACAAAAGTCTCGCAAGCACTGAACTTTACTTGTGGTGGGTTGTACACCGGAGGCAATGGTACAACGTCAGGAAATGTAAAAGCACACGACTCATTTAAAGGGATGAGCGGTGCTTTGGGTGTGCTAAGTGTGAGTCCGCCAGGAAGAATGCACGACTCAGGCTGAGTAGCCGGATCTACCGGCATGTAGTTTGCAAAATACTGGTAAGGAGCAGCTGCTCCTCCCAGATTAATTGAAGTCGGATCTATTTCATTGGCCATTACAGCATTCTATTGAACAATAGATAAAATAACAATATCAAAGGAGACAGCAACGTTGCCTCTAATGACTGCAGCCATAAGGCTGTAGGCATACCCAACCAAAAGCTTAAACACACAGGGCAGCTTACTAACCTAACAAGAAAAGAATCTTTATAATACTGAAATAAGAAGTCTACATAGTTACCGTCATAGCCTTCGCGATGTAAGTTATTAAATTCGTCTACACGAAAATACTTAGTCAATCCGAACAAGGTCAAATACTCGACAAAAGCATTTGTTCTAAGCCAGATCAGCATTATGTAACTCACCACGAAGGCTAGGGCGATAACACCGATCATAACTACGCAGGAGGTTGAGCTGGGGTTACGATATCCGCATTTTCGAGTTCGATAATGCGTTGCTGCAATTCTGTGAGAAGATTTTTTTGAGCAATCGTAGCAATACGCATATTCTGCAATTGATTAACCTGCTCAGATAGCTTTCGGATATTTGCCTCCTGCTCGACAAGGTTTGTTTCACTCTGTCTCAAGCCATCAGCGATGAGCAAAAGGGAAACGTGTTTATCTGCTGTTTCTGTTTCTGTCACAATAGGTAGTTCTACTCGGGAGTCGCTCATAAGTTATGCTAGTTCGTTGTTTTCTGTAAGAAGTTCTTTAATCTCTGCCTGGATCCTTTTGATGTCTTCGTTGTAACCTTTTACAACATCTTTCTTGTTTCTTTTTGCTAGTTCGAGTTCTACAACAAGGTTGTAGGCTTTTTCTTCTTTGGATGTATTAGTTGCTGACATAGGTTAAAGCAGTGGTAACTGCTCCTCAAAGTTACAACAGCTCAACAAGGGCTGCAAGCGATTTGTGCAAAAAAAAGGGCGCACCCTATTAAAGTGCGCCCTTTGTTTAAACTAACTAGTCTTACTGTAAGGCTGCCAGCTGCGTTGTGGTCAACGAAGCTTTCTGTACAGTAGAAAGAACTGCAGTTTGCGCTGTAGAGAACGAGTGCAACTGCTTCGTGTTCAACACTGCAAGGTCGGCAGCGGTAATAACGGCCACATCCCGAGTCTCCATAGCTCTCAGCTGCTTCGTATTCAAAGCTGCAAAGTCACTAGGTTCGATTGCAGGGATTTGTGCAGTAGTTAAAGCAACAATCTGTGCTGTGGTCATTGCTGCGACCTGATCTGGTGTTAGCGCGGCAATGTCCCTTGTTTCGATCGCTTGGATCTGTGCTGTAGTTATCGCAGCTATCTGAGCTGTACTCATTTCTGCTACCTGCTTGGTGCTGAGGTTTGCGATTTGTGTTGTAGTGAGTCCAGACACATCGCCAATTACAACCGACAAAGGTTGCCCCACAGCTCCCACCTTCCCTGTACCACGGATATATTTAATGACGTAGCTGAGTTTCTGTGTGGTTGCAAAGCCTCCAATAGTCAAAGGAGAACTGGTGTCTGTCCCCGGATGAATATCGAGTACAGTTGGAGGAGATGTATGTGCTACAATTGTAGCATTAACAATATCACTAGTCGGAACGTCAGCGAAAACCAGTGTATCTAGCAGAGTATAAGAAGCTGCTTCAATAGAGCCGTAGCTCACCTGAAGCTTTTCATATCTCGAGCTTTTCAAACCTGCTAGGTCTGTGGAACTAGGTAACGCCGTCTTTTTTATTTTATGGGTTGCCATTTGTTTGTAAGGCTAGAATTAAGCGGACGTGACACGCACAGTAAGGAGATCACCTTCAGATGTTCCAAATCCCACATGCCCGCTACCACGAACATACTCGATCACGTAACTGAGTTTATATGTGCTTGCAAGAGGCAAAGAGAGGTAGGTGCTGACGTCAGTACCTGGATAAATTTCAAGAGATACCGGTGTGGTCTGATGAGAGATGATTGTTGCACGGATGATGTCTCTAGAGGGGACGTCTCCAAAAACTAAGTAATCTCCAAGGCTGTAGCTTCCAGATGCGATTGTTCCGTAGCTGACTTGAAGTTTCTCATACCTAGAGCTCTTAAGCCCTCCGAGGTCTGTAGCTTCTACTGCATATTTCTTAATGTGATGTGTTGCCATAATCTATACTTTATTTTTTAGGTTAATAGCAACGGAGATGATGCAACAGAGGAACACCCTCCGGAGATCGGTTAAATCTCCATTGCTAGGCTAATGATCGCATACAATCATAAACAAGGCAAGCATCAAATCCATTCTGGGAGACATACTCTATTTGGTCTGGGCGCAAGCCTATAGTCAATAAATAGCTCTTCATCTTTCTTTATATCTCTGTTAGCTATGATTATCGCTCCCATTAGTGCTCCTTCACAAGAATAGCGTATAGCTTATCTACTTCGTCTCCTGTGTACGACCCTCGGTTAGCATTATATATTTTATCTCCCCAAGCAGCTTTGATGGAGGCATCACCGACCCCCAGATCTTTTAAGAGTCCGTAGAGCTTTACTTGTGAGTTGCGTACCATCAATACGAACAGCTGCTTCTCAGGAAGGAACAGTATTCTGCCTGACTGCCCTGTTCTGGCTTCGGGATTGATGTGTGCCTCAGGAATACCGTCTTGTCTGATCCTGGAGTATATCCCGGGCAACAGTCTTTGTTGATTTACCGATTCGTATTCTGAGCCATTATAAATAACAGTATTATGATTAGTAACATAAGGTATGTGAGCTATTGTGGTAGTCTTTGATTCTAGTACCTTGCCTGAAGCTTTGTGTACCAGATCTACCGTTCCTTTTAGCGGAACAGTAAGATCTTTTTTCTCTAGCACAGCTTTTTTCTGTATAGACGAGGTCATCTTTGGCAGATCAATCTTAAAGCTGTGTGCAGCTAGTTTGTGGTCCTGTGTTTCAATACCGTTAAGCTTTTTGGTAAAGCTGTCGATAGCCACATCAAAAAGCTTTTGCCTTAGTACGTGCGGGTCAAAAAAGGCTCGAGTGTTTTTTGGAGGTTCTGCGTGAAGCATAGAGTTACTCTTTCAGGAGCCTCTCCAGATAAGCTTTGTTTTGCTCATCCTTAAGCATAGTTTGCATCTCAGGATACTTGGAGGTTATCTCCAATCGCTTATCCTGTGGTGCTGGTGCGGTTTCTTGCTTATGCAAAAGCATTTTGTCCATGGCGTCGTTGATAGCCCTAGTTTGTACGGCTTTTGTGATAGCTTCAGTTATTGAGGCGGTTTTGCCCCAGCCCATGTTTGGTAACCCTGCTCCAGCCACAGCGTCTCCTAGAGAATGAGGTGCTCCTGTGTCGTAGTTTAAAAGATTAGGTTTACCTTTTATCGCATTAAGCAAACTTGAGAATCCTTCAGGTTGTTGCATTCCTGCGTTTCCTTTTCCTCCTGCCATCAGCCCTAATGCTGCAGGTAAAAACCCTGACAGTCCTTCTAGTCCTTCTTTACCAGCGCTATACGCATCTTTTACTGCATTTCCCGCCCTGTTTATAGCGTAGGCCCCCATAGCTGTCGGTACCCCTACTCTAGCTACAGTGTGCGCTAGAGGGGTTGGTGAGGGGGTTGCGGGTGCTTGAATAGCAGGAGGTGCAGGAGTAGGCGGTATAGCTTTTGGAGGGAGCGGTCTGGTTATTTTTTGCACCTGATTTGTAACCTTTGCGGCTGAGCTACGCGCAACTTTCTCTAGTTCTTCAGATACACCCTTGTTTAAAGCATGCCAGTCGATATTCATATTAAGCGTAAGGTTCAAGCTCAACTCTAGTGGGTAATTGCTCTTGTAGATATTTATCTGGTTCGTCACGCATCTTCTTGCGTAGCAAATATGTAAGATACCCTGCGCCTACACCAGTACCTAACAACCCTGAAGCGGCAGTATCTATTGCAGGTTGAAATGGTTTTTTGATTACTCCTGCTGCCCCAGAAAGAAGGCGTTTTATTGAACCATCCGAGATGTCTACTTCCTTGTCTTCTGCTTTCTTGCCAAAAGAAGCTGCATAGGCCAAACCATTACAAAAAGCGTCTACGCAAGGAGTGTCCGTGCTCTCGCCCGACTTTATGCTAGATAGCAGGTCTATATACTCTTTCTGAGAACGAGCCAACTCTTGCTGTATTTGGCTTTTCTGCTGCATATAGTATTCTTTTCTGGCATCTCCAAACCCTTGCTGCCCCTCAATAAGCATACGTATAGGCTTATTGTTGCCTGTAATGGCCCGAGCTAATATTCCAGGAGTACCATCGTCAGCTTCAGAAGCTTCTTTTAGTGAAGGCATCATATCTCTGGGGATAGGGATCTTCAGTGCCTCTCCATCATCGTCAGCATAATCGTGTGCGCTCGATAACCGCTTTTGTAACTCTTGCTCTCTAGCTAATTGCAGTGCACTGAACAAGCTTCTGCCAAAATGATTTGACGCGGATGAAAGCTCTTCCGGAGAAAGAGGTATTGGTGTGCTCGCTTGCTTTATCATAAATTTTAGTTTTCTTTCTCTTTTTTCTGACCATACACAATAAATGCCCGGAAGCTGCCTTGGTGCGTCCATGTATCTTTCCAGAGAGCAATCATGTATTTTTTGTTATTCATCAGCTCATTAAGCATGTCTTGATCTTTTTGCTGTTCAGGATCTAGAATAATATTCTTGAATATGTACTCCTGCATTTCTGCAGTTTTTGGCCTTTTTTTGATGCCCTTGGCTTGCTCAAAAGCATCTATAACTGCCTCAGGATCAAATCCTTTATTCGTTATCTCATTTCGAACATTTCTCTTTTTGCTTGCCGTAGATAGATCTGAACTTGCACCAAAGTCAAAATGCTCGGTTGCGTGAGTGTCTTTGATTGAATTAAATGATTCCATGTTCTCTTCTGAGGTTCTGTGTGATTCTTTTTACAAGCTTGATCTTCTCTCTTTCATGATCAAGGGATTTATTCATGCTGTCGACAGATTTATCCATTTCATCAAAAGTAAGGCCGCCTGCAGCTCCGCCAACTATAGAAGATTTGATGGCTGCCTCAGGCAAAAAGCTAAGCAACCCGGAGGCTCCTTCTGCACCCATAGCCTCTTTTTGCAAAAGGGTGCTACTCATCTTCACGATGTTTAAAACACCCTCTCCAGTATTCATCTGCGTTAGTGCGCTTTCAAAATCTTCAAGAGAGTAACCTTGCTTGTGCAGCTCCATACTTAATTCTTGTTTGATAGCCTCCGCATACTTTGTCATTTTCATAGTTATAAAATTATTTTTGATACCCCGGTTTCTTCATCATATTCCGTGTGTTTTCGGGTGTGCATTACGTTATACAGTATATTTCCTATGCCAAAGCCTGCCAAGCTTAATAACGTCCTGGCCGGAGGAGAAAGCTCGGTGTATTTACCCACAACATGCGCAACTGCAGCTCCTGCGAACCCAGACAACATATGGTCCATGACGTCAGGAGAATTAAGCATAGTAAAAAGAGACTTTTTTTTATGGTTGGCGAGTCCATGATCTTGCCTCACTAGATGATGTAGTATATCTGCGTTGTCCCGTATGCGGCCAGGACTATAGTAGTCTATACCGTAAGGCGACACTTCTAGTGTAGGGAAATCCATGCTATGCTTTTTCATTAGGTTAATCCTTTAAATGCTATAGACCCCAAGACAGGTAATATGGAGTTTGTGATTGGTGAAAGCGCGTGCCTTGTTTTTTCTTGTGGAGAAAACAAAGCTCTTTCTTGAACTCGCCCTGGATGTATCTTGTCCATGAGTTTACTGAAGCCTTTCTGCAGTAGGTATCCTCCTGCAATAGAGGACGCTGGATTATTTGCGTGATAGTCTATATAACCTCTACCTAAGGTTTGAACTCCATTAGCTACGTTCTTAAAAAGGTCTTTTGTACCTTCCAAATCTAAGAGTCCTCCACCTATATAAGGATTGCTCAGGTCTAGTTCAAACGCATGCTTGATGTGATCTTTCGCTCCATGCAACATGGACTCAGGATCCATATGCACAAAGCTGTTCGCGTCTTGCGTGGGCTTTTGCTGTCCTCTAGAACTCTCGTCGAGAGCTTTTAATTTTTGTAAAAACTTTTTAGATGGCGAATACCTCCAATTCTTACCTTCTTCGTGCTGCAACATGAAAGTCGGATTGTGCGCTCCGTCCGCCAAAGTCATGTATATGTTGTCAGGACTGGCTCTGTGAATCTGCGCTGTACCTTTCCTCAACATATCCTTTTCAAAGTTTAATATGTTGTCGTCTTCGAGTCTTTGTACCTTTGCGTCTTCAGAAGGATACTTGTCAGGCATTCCAAAGCTGTAGACTAGATTGCCGTCACTTAATTTCAGCCCAGCTTTGGTCTTAACATACTTCCACTTCGCCTGATTCGCCAGATTAGGTAAGATGTTTTCATTAACAGGCATACTGTGCAGTTCCATACCTGCAGATTTTAGGAAAGCTTCTTTTTGAAGCTCTTCTATTACCCCTAGATAAAAAGCAGGCATGTTTACTTTTTGCATAGCTAGTGCATCATGGGGTAGCGACTATTGATATTACTCTGTCCTGCGTTACTGTTCACCCCATAACCATGAGGATCTTTCCATTTATTCATCAACTGAGGAAGAAAATGATGGCCAGCTATACCTCCGAGGATAGGGATTAGCCACGACAATGGCCCGTTCATACCATGTTCTCTGGCTATCATGCTGGCTAGCAGTGCTCCGCCTATAGCTCCCGACCATTGGTTTTTCATGAATGGTACTGCTCTGTTTCTATCTACAGGTGCACCATAAATATCTTTTGTGGCTCCTGGGCTCTGGTCTTTACCCCACAAGCCTAAAGCTTTACCTCCATAGTGGCCTGCAGCGAGACTGCCTAGAGCTACTCCTCCTGGACCTAGTCCACCTAGAGCTACTCCTCCCAGCCCCCCTACGGCTGTGCCCAAAGGGCCGAAGAGAGAGCCGCCCGCAGCACCCAACCCTCCGACGGCCATAGCTCCTCCTGGGCTGAATTTAAACATGCCTCCGAGACCTAGCCTCTCCGACAAGCCCGGCCTATTGGCCTGCACTGGAGCATATCGTACTGTGTTTGACGGAAATCCTCCTTTTGCTGCTTGTTGGGCATGTTCAACCATACCCTCATGCACTTGAGGGGCGGGAGCCCCTACAAGAGGATTTGTGCTTGTGGCGATATGGTCTTTGTTTTTCCATGTTTGAACTGTGTCTGGGGTTAGCTTGAGCTTCTCGGCCAGGGGGGACATATCTCCACTTCCTACAGCTGCTACAGATTTTTGTGCGACAGGATTTCCACGAGCAGCTTCTCTACTAAGTTCCTGGTAACTGTTCTGTACAGTTTTATTCAGTCCCTCGCTATGATGCTTGGTCAAAGCTTCAGCCCCTTCGTTTCTCATGTTATCCATCATCTGCCTGAAGTTTTCGCTAGGTGCGCCCGTAGCGAATATGCCTCCCTGGGTTCCTTCAGTAGGGAGTCTCTTTTCTAGCTCGTCTACGAATTTCATACGAGTCGCCCCTTTGTTCCCGCGATTAAGAAGACTGCCTAACCATCCCTTGGCGGATTCCAGGGGGGAAGTTACAAGTTTACCTAGTGCCGAGCGCCCGTCTTGATGTTGAAGCAGCTCGCCTCCTTCTGTCAGTGCTGTGCCGTATGCTCTGGGGTTTGCTTTCAAAAGATTTGCCACATCCTTGCCTCTGTCTTTAAGTGTCGCACCGATTGCCCCTACTGTTGCCCCTGGGTACTGCGCACCTGAGCTAAGTATGCGCCCTATGTTTTTTGTGAGTGCTCCTACTCCTGAAGCAGCCTCTTTAAGCATTCCATCTATGAAAGCTTCGTCAGCTCCTTGTTTGTATAGTTCTTTAACAAGCCCGTTCCATACCCTTTGCGCTTCGTCCTGCGCTGCTTTCTCAAAAGCTTCAGCTGTTTTTGTAAACTCATCGATCTGATGGTTAGAGTAAACAGCAGCATCTCCTAGTGCAGCACTCATCTTTTTAAGCTCAGTGCGTAAGTGAGATAAAATATCTTTTTCTTTTTTAGCTTCCTCTGTTGCACGCTTCTCTTTGATTTGATTTAGCTCAAACACAAAACCTTCTTTAAACTCTGAAGTTTTGTTTAAGGGAGATGATCCTGTCGCCGCTACTCCTCCACCCAAGCTTAATGACGTTGGCTTGCTGAAATTGCTGGTTCCTGGGGATAAGGCCGGAGCGTTAAGTAAAGCTTGTTGATATTGAGGTTGTCCTGCGTCTTTTGGTGGGTTGTTTAAAAATTCTTGGTCACTATTTGGGTTTGGAGCAGCTGGCGCTTGAGCTGGCGCTTGAGCTGGAGCATTAGGGGTTTTGGTTTGTACAGGTTGGCCGAGAGTAGAAATACCTACCCCTGGCCCTGTGTTTATATTGCCTCCTTGTAGCTGAGTAGGGGCGCTTGGGGCTGTAGGAGCTGGAGCATTAGGGGTTTTGGCCTGCACTGACTGTCCTGGGGCAGGGCTTGCAGGAAGATTGCTATATTTATCGTCTACTTCCTGAGTATTTGTACTTGCAGCTGGCTGAGCTTGTGTTGCAGTAGCGACAGGGTTTTGAAACCCAGCAGGAAGATTGCTATATTTATCGTCTACTTCCTGAGTATTTGTACTTGCAGCTGGCTGACTCGTTGGCTGTGTGCGATCAGAGTCTATAGCGTTTACACTTTCACGCAGATCAGTAGGAGCTGAGGTCTGAGGTTTGCTTTGTTGTGCGAGTTGATTTATGAGGTCAGGATTCTTCCTTAGCGCATCCGCTCCACCATTCTGCTTTACTAGCTCTAGGAAAGCTTTGTTGTGTGCGCTGCCCGCTTGAGCTAGCTCTGGATGAGCTTTCATTGCGGCCTGCTGAGATGACATGTATGGATCTCCTCCCTGAGCTGGTTGCTGAGGGGCTGATGGTTGAGCTGCCCCAGGAGTTGCAGATTGTCTGGCTGGTCCTGCGTAATTGTTGCTGCTGTTTCCTTGATAGGGAAGTGGTTGCCCTGCTTCCCTGGCCTTGTTGTTGGCGTCTGTGGCTGCCCTGCCTTGCTGAATATAGTCGTTTACGTCTAGTCTTCTCTGATATTCGCTGTTGAAGTCTGCTTGTGTCTTCTGAGCTGGTCTAGCCTGAGGCTGACTTTTCTGCCTATTCCATTGAGCAATTTCTTGCTGGTCTCTGGCTAGCTGACTTCTGTTAGCGTCCATCTGTTGAAGCCTGGCATCACTAGCCTGCATTTTGGCATCCAGAGCTTTCTGGTCGTTGTCGAATGCTCCTCCTATCTGCCGAGGATTCATACCCTGCCCACGCATTCTAGCCACATCACTTCCTACTCCATAGTCTGAAGGTCCTGCAACTCTGCCGACTGCTTGTTTGATGAGTGCTTGCTTGAGCTGTTCTATTTTAGAAGATTTCCTGGACATAAGATATTATTTGAGGGCAGAAGCTGGACTTTTTTTGATTTTACGCTGTTTTTTATTCTTTTGCAAGAGTGGAAGCTTGAAGCTTGCTTCTCCCACTTTGGGAATTTTGCTGTGGTTGAACCTTTTGACAGTCTTCCTACCCACATGCTTTCCATCCTTTCGTGCTTCGTCAGATCTGCCCAGCCATACAAGCATGCGGTAGCACTCTACAGTCCTTCTGTTGAGCTCTGGGATGTTGTCTGCGGTAACCTCTCTCAGATACTGGTCAGCGAGGCTGTAGGCCCTGCAAAAGTAGCTTATGCTCGTTTCTATGTCTTCTATGGTTCTAGAGGGGCTGGGAAGATCGTTTTCACAGACAAAGCTCATCTTTCTGTCAAGATACTCGCTGTTGAACTTGCTCTCCAGCTCCATGATCTTCTCAGCCTCGTAGCTAGAGCCTTTAGGAAGAAAGAAGATGACATGAGTATGAGGACGGTATTTTCCATCAGTAATGCTGTCGACACTCACTTCGTGGCTGTAGATGTATGAACAGATCTTTTTGCTCTTGTTGCTCAACCAGCTGAAGTAGCTCGTGTTTTCTTTAAAGAACTCTAGATAGCGCTCTTTCTGAGCCTCAGCATCTTTCAAGCTTCTGTATGAGCTGTCACTAGAGATCACCGCCTGGTAAGCGACAAGACCCATCTTAAAGAGTTTGTCCACATCATAGGTCTTTTTAAACTTCTGATATGCTCGAACACAGGTTTTAGGATCAACCACTCTGTTGTTAACACAGTCACTAGAGTAGAGCGTAGTGGTGGGAGATTTGAGATTTGTGACAATAGCGTTCTTGCTTCCAGAGTTCAGGATGTTTGTCATGTCACAACCTAGATGCAGCAGCAAGTGAGCGTCTAGATTACGTTTTTTTAGACCAACACTGTTACGGTTTCTCTTGGAGCTTAAGCAGAGCATACGAAGAGAGACTTTTTCATCAAGAGAGAGAAAACTCCAATGAGCGAAGTAATCGTCGACACTAAGCCAGTTAAGATCGTACTTGTTGCGAACTAGCCCAGAATAGCGAATGTTAGAGGAGCTAGAGCGAAGGCTATAGTGAGAGTCCTTAAATGCCTCGATGGTTTTCACAGATAGCTCGGGAACAACAAGACTGCGAGAATAGGTTGTGTCAAAGCTTTCAAGCTCCACATCAGGAGCAGAGCTATAGTTGGTTACTTGGGAGATATGGGAATCGTCATGATGGTCTTTACTGGATTGGCTAATGCTATCGAACTCACTGATACTTCTTCTGCCTGAGATTGGATTGCTCATACTGTGCTTGGTGATATTGATTCTTATGGGGATGAATCCTTAGAGAGAATGAGGGGTAAAACAGTAGACTATTCAATTAAACTGCAGGTGGTACCCCAAAAGGGAGGAAAGGTTGCCAAAACCAGCTCTTCTGGGTATACTAGGATTACCTGACGCATGAGAGCTATAGAAAAAATTAAAACAGTTACAATCCGGGGCAAGAGATACAACCTGGTTGTGAAAAAGCTGAAGACGGTGAGGGGAATGACCGACCCACCCACCAAAAAAAATAAAACAGTATTTATAGATTCAGAAGAGCGAGGAATAGAGCTGCTCGCCACATTGATCGACGAGCTCATACATTGTGCGGTATGGGAGCTTGAAAACGACGTCGTGGATGAAATATCAGATGATATAGCGGCTGTACTCTGGAAATGCGGACTAAGGTTTTCTGACGAAAGTGGTGAGTAATAGTACGTAACACTTGCGCTTTCAGCTGGATTGCGTCAATCTGATATATTAATATTTAGATATGTCTTCTAATAACTACAAATTTGTGCTGCAGAATGGGAAGCTTAAAAAAGTTGATAAGTCCCATAAGGCCAAGTATAGAATCCCTGATCCTTCGGAGTTTTTCAGCCCTGTCACAAACCTGATACCTGGCTTGAGCTCTGTGTCAGGTGCGCGTGTGCTTATTGGAGACAAGTCGTCCTTGCAGGCGATGACTCTTGTGAACAGAGAGGCTCCTTTAATCCAGTCTGCACCTAAAGATCAAAACCAAAAAAGCTTTAACGAGCAGTTCAGTAAGTTTGTGAGTGTCTCGTCCACTGTACACGGCAAGGTGTCCAAGATAGATGAGGACCACATCAGTGTGAAAGATAGCTCAGGCAAAGAACACACTCACGATATATATCACAACTACCTTGTAGGTAGAGACAGTTTTTTGCATCATACACCAACTGTACAAGTGGGGGACACTGTTAAAAAAGACCAGTTACTGGCCACATCCAACCATTCTGATAAAAAAGGTGTATTGTCATTAGGTATGAATCTCAAGACAGCTATTATGCCTTTCAGATCTTTAAACTTTGAAGATGCTTTGGTGATATCTGAAGCCGCAGCCAAGAAGCTAGAGGGAGAGCAGCTGATCCCTATACGTTTAGAAATTGATAGAGGTATGGCCACAGACAAAGATAAGTTTATCTCTCTGTTCCCAAACAAATATTATAACGAACAGCTAGGGAAGATGGATGGCAACGGTATTGTTAAAAAAGGAACAATACTTAAACACGGTGATCCTATTGTATTAGCATATCAGCCAAAAACATTAAAATCTCTAGATATACAATTAGGTAAACTGGCCAAAGTTATTAAGAATGCCTATTCAGATATATCTATGGCGTGGGAATATGAATATGATGGCGAGGTCACCGACGTCTCATCCTCAGGCAAGCTAGTTGCAGTTACTGTAAAAACTAAGAGGCCAATGAGTTATGGTGACAAGTTGAATATGCCTTTCGGAGCTAAAGGTGTAGTGCATATTGTCCCCGACACACAAATGCCTCAGGGAGAAGACGGTAAGCCTGTCGACGTCCTACTCAATTCGATGAGTATCACCTCTCGTGTTGCTCCAGGACTTGTAACAGCTATGGCTCTAGGCAAGCTTGCAGAAAAGCAAGGAGCTCCGCTCAGGATGACAGGTTTTACAGAAGGCTCAGCCGTACAGAAAGTGATAGATACACTGGATAAGCACGGAATCAAAGACACAGAGAAGTTATACGACCCTCTTTCTGGCAAGCATGTAGAAGTACTCACAGGACCACTATACTTTAATAGACTGCATCATATTGCTGAAGATAAGATATCTGCAAGGTCTTCAGCTACCACATACGACATCAATATGCAGCCCTCGAAAGCAGGGTCGCACGAAAAAGCAAAGCGTATAGGCAATCTCGCTACCACCGTAGCGTTATCTAATGATGCTAAGGCTGTATTGCGAGATGTGGCCACAGTGCGCGCCACCAAGAATGACGATTACTGGACAGCTATAAAGCTAGGCCATCAACCTCCCCCTCCAAAAGTACCGTTCATATTTGATAAATTCATAGGACATCTTAAAGGTTCTGGGGTCAATGTGCGCCAAGAAGGGTCAAAATTTCATATATTGCCCCAGACCGATAAAGACGTTGTTGCAATGTCTGCAGGAGAGATCAAGCAGCCTTCGGCCTATAAATTAAAGAATGAAAATTTAATTGCTGAAGATGGTGGTTTATTTGACCCAACACTTGTGGGTATACACGGCGACAACTATAACCATATTAATTTACATCACAGAATTGCCAACCCCATGGCTGAAGAGCATCTGAGAAAACTACTCAAGATGACTAAAGTCTCCTATGAGGAAGCCGTAGCTTCAGGCAAGCTAGAGCAAGAGTTAAAAGGGATGGACCTGGACAAAAAGATAGCTGAGCTAAAAAGCCAGGTAGGTAGCAAGAAGAAATCAGGAAGAGACGACGCAATCAAGGCGTTAAGCTTTTTAACCATGTTAAAAGCTAATGACCTGAAGCCTGAGGATATGCTCTTATCCAAGATCCCAGTCATTCCTGCACAATACCGACCCGTGATGGTTCAAGGTAATCAGACTTTAACTGCAGATGTTAACGAGCTATATAAAGATCTGATGATTGTTAATAAGTCGTTGCATGAAGCTAAAGATAGCCCAGACATATCCGCAGAGCACCTACATACGGCTAAAAAACAATTATATAATGGTGTGAAAGCCGTATATGGCTTGGGTGAGCCTATAAACCAGAAAAGTATAGAGAAGGGGTATAAAGGATTGCTCGCCTCAGCATTAGGGTTACAGGGAGGTTCAGCTAAAGAAAGTATGTTCCAAGCCAAGGTAGTCAATAAGCCGGTCGACTTGGTAGGTCGTGCCGTACTACTGCCTGACTCTAAGCTTGAATTAAACCAGTCCAGTATTCCTCAGCAGGTGGCATGGAGTATCTATTCGCCATTCATCATACGTAGGTTGGTTAGGCAGGGCATACCTGCCACGAAAGCTAGAGAGTACCTGGAGCACAAGCATCCGCTAGCCTTGCAAGCATTGCATGACGAGATGGACGATCGCCCCGGTATAGTTACAAGAGATCCTCAGCTGTCTAAGTACAACTTTCAAGGGATGTACCTTAAGATGAATCCTGACCCAAAGGACTTCTCCATTAAACTGAATCCGTTAGTTTTTAAAGGTTACGGCGCAGATAACGACGGAGATCAGCTTAATGTTCAGTTACCAGGCACTGATGAGGCTAAAGAGGAAATTAAGGAAAAACTGCTTCCTGAAAAAAATCTAATTTATCATAGAACGTTCAGCCCTATCTTTACTCCATCGAACGAGGCAGCCACAGGATTGTTCGCGGCTAGTTTCGAAGATAAAAAAAATAAGCCTGCAAAATATCACTCAGCGCAAGAAGTAGTACGTGATTTCCTTGCAGGGAAATTAGATATTGGTGATAGGGTAGATCTATAACACTGTTGACACAGGAGTCTCAGCCAACAATAATCTTTATCTTTAATCTCCTTTTGGCTATGCTAGACGAAAATATATGGGAACAACTCAGTGACGACGAAAAATTTTTAGAGTTGCAAACCCATCTGAATAGTATGTTGAGTATAAAGCAAGGCACGCACGAGCTCTCTGCATCTAGAGAGCAGGGCAAGCTAGCTTTTTTAAGAAAAGAACTGGAAGAAAAAATCTTTAAAATAATAGAACTGGAAAACGCGACATGAAAATCTCTGAACTTATGGACGAATATAACAAAATAACAAAAAAAGCTGAGCGCCAAACTTTTAAATCTTATAAAGCAAAGCTTATTGAGAAGCAGGCGTTTGTACCTAACCCTGACGTAGCTGCCCAACAACAGCAAGGACAACCTCCCCAGGGACAACCTCCCCAGGGACAACCTCCTCAAGGACAACCTCCCCAAGGAGATCCGGCAGCTCAGCAGCAGGCAGCTCAGCAACCCCCACAAGGACAACCTCCCCAAGGACAACCTCCCCAAGGACAACCTCCCCA